>ENA-OSAE01000059-OSAE01000059.1-marine-sediment-metagenome-genome-assembly--contig:-NODE-59-length-85849-cov-54.743852_pt1 | contig 85849 bp, 97 predicted proteins | sample MGYA00237870_ERZ529317 | MGnify/ENA primary metagenome ERZ529317 (study PRJEB26369, sample SAMN03142812) | marine sediment metagenome | biome: marine; feature: borehole; material: sediment... | reverse complement strand
CGTAACCCATCAGTTGTTTGAGGGTATTTAAAGTCAAATTTTTTGGGACTATACACTCTCCTGAAAACTTTGAATCCATTATAGAAAGGGGGCTGCTTCCGATGAAACGAAGAGAAGTGCACATGTGTGCAACGCCTGAGGAGGCGATCGAAGTTGGCAAAAGGTATGCCAAGAACCCACTTCTGATCGAAATAGACGCTGAACTTGCTTTAAAGGCTGGAATCGAAATAAGAAAGAAGGGTAGAGTTTACACAGCCGACCATATTCCACCTAACTTTCTGTGTGTGAAGGGTTCAGCTACCTCCTTCCTTAATACCCCTCCTCCCGAAAAACCTGACAAAGATGAGACTTATCTCAAAAAACACCACCATCGGAACGGCTACCATTAGCTGGGTAAAAACATCGGGTGGTGTTGTTATTGCACCAACGACAAAGAATGCCACGTAGATGTGCCGTCTGTAGTAAGCCAGAGTCCCATACTCAACGATCCCATTTCTCACGAGGAAGAACATCACAACAGGGAGTTCAAACACGAGGCCGAACAGGACGAGCATGAGTGCAACAAAATTCACGAATTCTGCAAGGCTGTAGAGTGGTACTGCACCCTGAGCAACCGCCATTGTATACAAAAAGCGTATAAAGAGTTTCATCATATTGTACCCGTAAATAACGCCCATTACAAAGAGGATGATGGAGGCAAGAGCATACTTGAAGGCGGTAGTTTTTTTGATTGTCAGGTCTTGCATAATCCCGCGAGTTCTTAAGGTTCTCAAGATAACGTAAAAAATGTAGGGTAGTGCAGCGGCAATTCCGACGGCAAGAGATATTTTGAGATTAAGTAGCAAACCCTCAAGAGGGCGCGTAAGCACGGGTGACGATGTTAACTCCATTGCGATCCTCACAAGCCTTTTTGATGCTTCAAAGGCGATAGTTCTGTTTACTTCAGAGGGATGATAGGCGTAATTTTCAAAAGCGTTCGTTATGTTCTTTAATTCTTCAACAATCTCGATAATCTTTTCTTTGTTCTCAAATACCATCTCCGATGGGAAAAGGTCGTGAAGTATTTTTCCAATGATAAGATTTGCCCCGAAGGTAAAAAATATGGAACTTACGGCAATGACAATTATAACGATCTTGAAAACTTCTTTCCTTAACCCAAGTATAATCTCCGCCCAATCTCTCGCTTCCACACAATCTCGACGGCTCGCATGTATAAAAAATTAGGGCTCACAGTAGTTCGTGAAAACGTAATCGAGAATGCCACGTAATGAGTTATTTATAAAGAAATCTTCTCTCCTTTTGATGTCCTCATCGAGCAGATGATACCGTGAGAACCTCCTATCCTTCTCAAGCAGTTCTTCTCTCGCTTGCTTGAGTATTTGCTCTTCTCCCTCAAAATCCCTTCTGCACGCAATATCGTAAACTGTATCAACCCACAGTCTTAACTGCTTCTTTGCTTTTTCTATGATTTCCAAACTGTCCCTTTTAAACCCAAAGTGTCCAAAGCAAACTCTTTTACTCCCAAGCTCCTTCAGTCTCTCAAGGGAATTGTAGGCAACTTCAAAAATGAACTTTCTCGGAGTTGCGGGGCGTAGATAGTAGTCATTCTTGAGTGGCATGTGAACACCTGCAGCCTCCCCGATAAAGAGGAACTCGCCGAAAATATATGATTGGTGGTGTGCGGCATGTCCCGGTGTTTCCACAACCTCAATCTTTCTTCCGGCGAACTCCAACCCATTCACGTAAATGCCTTCCTCTTTTATCCCTTCTGGCTCACCATAAAATTCGGCTATTTCACCGAGTGCAACCTTTGACGCTTCCCAAAGCCTTGAAGGGTTTACGAGATGTCTTGATCCTCTTTCATGAACCACGACCTTGGCTTCGGGAAATTTCTTAAGGATGTCAGCTATACCACCTGCATGATCGAGATGGATGTGCGTGAGGAGAATATACTTGAGGTGTTCTATTTCAAGATATTTTAACGATTCAATAAGCTTGGGAATCGTTGAAGAGGGCCCAACATCTACCAAAACCCCGCTATTCCCGTCTTTAATCACCCAAGAACTTATAAACTTCCTGAATCCCTCAATTCTCTGGGGTAAATCAACAAGATACAGATTCTCCGCTATTTCCAGAATGTTCATATTTGTTACATGGTTTCAAGCTTAAAAACATTTTTTGAAAATTTTAAGTAATTTATCATTAACTCTCCTCATGGACAGAATTGAGAGACTCGTTGGGAATCTGGCAAAACCTTCAAGACTCAGTGTGGAGAGAGCCAAGCTGTATACGGATTCAATGAGACAGACCGAAGGAGAAGCAATGATATTGAGGCAAGCAAAAGCTCTGAAAAATATTCTTGAGAACATACCGATTCAGATACTCGATGGCGAATTAATTGTTGGAACCATGCTCCCCAACCCTCCAGGAGCAATTCTTTTTCCAGAGGGTGTCGGGCTCAGATTGATAAATGAACTCGACACCCTGCCTACAAGGGAAACAAATAGGTTGCTTGTTGACGAAGAAGATGCAAGAGTTCTCAGAGAGGAAATAGCCCCTTACTGGCAGAAAAGAACAATTGAGACCTTTGCATATCCACTAATGCCCGATGTTATGGGTGTCCTTTACACTGGCTCAGTCTTTGTTCTAACCGAGCTTGCTGGGATATCCCATGTTGCAATAAATTATCCGTATCTAATGAGAAGAGGATTCAGATGGTTTCTGGAGGAAAGTAAGAGGAGGATTAAAGAACTTGAGGAGAACGGCGTTTGCGAGGGAGAGAAATATGTATTTTATCATGCAGCGAGAATAGTTTCTGAGGCGGTGATAAACTACGGTTTGAGATACGCTGAACTTGCGGAGAGGCTCGCAGAAGAGATTGAGAATGAAACGAGAAAGGATGAGCTCTTGAAGATTGCAGACATCTGCAAGAAAGTTCCGGCAGAGAAGCCAGAGAGCTTCTGGGAAGCTGTTCAGTTTCTATGGCTTGTGCAATCCGCCCTTCATCAGGAGAATTATGAACAAGCTATTTCGATGGGAAGAATTGACCAGTATCTCTTTCCATACTACTACAGAGACCTGAAGGAAGGCAGGATTGACAAGCATATGGTGTTTGAAATTCTCGCGAATCTGTGGGTTAAGACGAACGAGATAGTTCCCCCCTTTGACTCCCTGCTTGAACAGTTCTTCAGCGGTCAGACGACGAATCAGGCTTTAACAATTGGAGGGTGTGATATCTATGGAAGAGACGCTACAAATGAGCTGACGTATCTCATGCTTGAAGTTACGAACAGACTCAGGCTTAGGCAGCCGAACGTCCACGTGAGAGTGAGCAAAAGAACTCCTGAAGACTTTCTGGTCAGACTTGCTGAAGTTATAGCTTCAGGTTGCAATGCCATAGCTTTGTTTAATGACGATGTTGCGGTTGAAGCCCTCAGAACGGTGGGCGTGAGAGACGAGGATGCTTGGAATTACACCACAGTCGGCTGTGTGGAAATCGCACCCTTTGGTAACAGCTTCACCTCCAGCGATGCTGCCCTGATAAACGTTGCCAAAGCTCTGGAGTACGCAATGAACGAGGGGAGAGACATTCAGTTCGGTTATGAGTTTGGTGTAAAAACGGGAAAGGCAAAAACGCTGGAAGAGTTGATTGAGAACTTCAGAAAGCAGCTTTCACGTATCGTAAAGCTCGTTGTAAAAGGATGTAATGTTCTCGGCCATGCAAATGCTGAGATCAAACCAACACCGCTTTTGTCGCTCTGCATCGAGGACTGCTTTGAAGAGGGTAGAGACGTGACAAGGGGTGGAGCGAGATACAACTTCACGGGGATACAGGCTGTTGGCGTTGCTGATGTCGGAGATTCATTTGCAGCCATTGAAAGAGCTTTAGAAGCAGGATACACGATAGAAGAGATAATTGAAGCATGCAGGACAAACTTCGTTGACAATGAAGAGCTCCACAGAATCTTGAGTGAAAGCCCGAAGTACGGCAATGATGATGATAGAGCGGACAAATACACAAGGATGGTTCTTGAATTCTACTGCGATGAAGTCAACAGGCATAGAAACTTCAGGGGAGGGTATTTTGCTGCTGGCTGCTATCCTATGACCACAAATGTTGGATTCGGGTTCTTCACTTCAGCACTGCCATCGGGTAGGAAAGGCGGGGAAGCCCTAAATCCGGGTGTTAGCCCATCAACCGGGATGGATAGGGAAGGTATTACCGCCGTGATTAAGTCCGCTTCAAAGATGAACTATACAAAGATTCCCAATGGAGCGTCACTGACCTTAAATCTGAGCGAAAATGTGCTTGGGTCAAAGGGTATAGAGATCGTAAAGGCTCTGATCAAAAGTGCGGTGGATTTGGGCTGCATGCACGCTCAGTTCAACATTTTAAAGGCAGATGTTCTGAAAAAGGCTCAGGAAGAACCAGAGAAGTACAGATGGCTCCTTGTGAGGGTAGCTGGGTGGAGTGCCTACTTTGTGGAACTTTCAAAACCTGTGCAGGATGAGATAATTCGCAGGGTTTCATGCAAGCTATGAAGGGCAGGATATTCAGGATACAGAGGTTCTCGATCCACGATGGTTACGGAATAAGGACAACAGTCTTTCTGAAGGGGTGCCCCCTCCATTGCGTCTGGTGCCACAATCCAGAGTCGCAGAGTTTCGAGCCAGAGATCGGATATAAAGCTGAGAAATGTCTGTCATGCTATAAATGCGCTGAAGTCTGCGATAGAGGTGCAATTGTTCCAGCAGAGACAGGAATAGAAATAAACAGAGAGATGTGCGACGGATGTGGCAGATGTGTTGAGGTGTGCAGGGGTAGGGCTCTGGAGATGTTTGGAAAAGACGTTTCGGTTGAGGAAGTTATCGCTCTTGTTGAGAAGGACAGGGTATTCTATGAGAACTCTGGTGGAGGCGTAACATTTTCAGGTGGTGAGCCTTATTTTCAGCCTGAATTCCTCCTTGCACTGCTGAAAGCCTGTAAAAGCAGAGGGATAAACACGGCTGTTGACACCTCTGGTTACGCAAGATGGGAGGTTATTGAGAAAACTCTGCCCTTTGTGGATTTCTTCCTCTACGATTTGAAGGATTACAGAGATGAGAGGCACAGAAGAACGTGTGGAGCTGGCAATGAAACCATCCTTTTGAACCTCAAAAAGCTTGTTGACAGTGGAGTGGAGGTTATAGTCAGAATCCCCGTGATTCCGGGTTACAACTTTGAATACGAGGATTTTGAGGGATATTTGAGTGTTTTGGAGGATGCTGGAGTTGAAAGGGTTGATATCCTGCCCTACCATTCCCTTGCGAGGGACAAATACAGGTTGCTGGGTAGGGAATATATCCTGGAAACGCCAAGAATGGTCGAGAACGCTAAGAAAGCTGCCACAGAATTTGCTGTTTTCCTCGAGGGGAGGGGTCTGAAAGTCTCTGTTGGAGGATATTTTTAGTTTCATATATAATTTTACACTTTTTTTAAATTAACTTGGAAAAAGTTAATATTTCTGCAGATTCTTTCACTGCTGATGAAGTTTAAGGCAAAAATACTACCGCTTAGAACTGAAAGGGTGGCGGTTGTGCTGAGCCAAGATGATGCCGCCGAACTCGGTTTACTTCCTGGTGACAGGGTTAGGGTTAGTCTGGATAGAAGGTCCTTCGTTGCTGAGGTTGAAATTGCTTCAGAATTTGTAGATCAGGGGGAAGTGGGGGTATGCAGCTTTACCGCTGAAACGTGCAGTATTGAGGAAGAGTGTGTGGTTGAAATTGTCCCCTTTGCGAGACCGAAATCCGTCGAATACATTCGAAAGAAATTTGATGGTGGTAGATACGAGAGAGTTGAGATCGGGCAAATAATAAAGGATATCTCGGATGGTATCCTGAGCGATGTCGAGATGGCTGCCTTCATTCTCGCCAACGAGATTGTTGGGATGAGCGACGATGAAGTACAGTGGATGGTAGAGGCGATGGTCGAGAATGGAGAGAGAGTAAGCTTTGACAGAGGAGGAGTCGTTGATACTCACAGTATTGGGGGAGTGCCGGGGAACAGATACTCGATGATCACCGTTCCTACGGTGGCGGCAGCGGGACTGCTGATACCAAAGACTGCAAGCAGAGCCATAACCTCAGCCAGCGGTACTGCTGATACAATGGAGGTTCTGGCGGATGTGAATCTGAGTGTTGACGAGATAAAGGAGATAACCGAGAGAGTTGGAGGGGTTATAGCGTGGAATGCTGCTGCGGGGATAGCTCCGGCTGATGAGCAGATAATCAGAGTGGAGTACCAGCTTGAGATAAGCCCAAAGCCCCACCTGATGGCAAGCTTGATGGCAAAGAAGGTCGGAGGTGGGGCAAAGTTTATAGCAATAGACATTCCGATTGGAAGAGGGGCGAAGATAGAGAACATAGACCTCGGAAGGAGCTTTGCCAGCTCATTTATGGAGATCGGTAGAAAACTCAATCTGAAGGTTGCAGCTACATTAAGTGATGGAAGCCAACCTCTGGGCAACGCGATAGGACCTGCACTTGAAGCTAAGGAAGTTCTGAATGCAATGGAGAAGAAAAAAGGTGGAGATTTGGTTGAGAAGGCAATTGGTATTGCCGGCATTCTCTTTGAAATGACGGGTGTGGCGACCAACGGATACATGCATGCAAGAAAGATATTCGAGAGTGGTAAGACCCTTGAGAAGTTCAGGGAAATTGTTGCCGCGCAGGGTGGGGATGAGAACGTGGGAGCTGATGATATTCCGGTGGGGGATAAGATTTACACCTTAAAATCCACCGTTGAAGGTGCTGTTGTGGCTGTGAGTAATAAAAGTATAGTAAAGATAGCAAGAACCGCTGGGGCTCCAAAGGATAAGGGAGCTGGGGTTTACGTGCACAAGAAGAGGGGAGAAGTTGTGAATGCCGGCGATCCTCTGCTTACAATATATGCTGAGAAGGATTGGAAGCTTGATAACGCGATTGAAGTTGCAAACACAAAGCAGAGCTTTGACATCTCGGGAGTGATCATCGAAAAGCTGTCCTACGGCAGGTGGTGGCCATGATGCTTAAGGCGATAAAGATACCATTCAAATCCGGGAGATTTGCGGTAATTCTTAATGAAGATGACGCGAGCGAGCTTGGAGTCAGAGAGGGAGATAGAGTAAAGATTAGATACGGTAAAGCTCATCTCATCGCAACTGTTCAGCTCACGAAAGAAATTGTCGGGAAGGGTTATGCTGGATTGACTGATCTGGCTTCTAACGAACTGGAAATTGTAGATGAAGCAAATATTGAGCTATTCCCTGTCCAGAAACCGAAAAGTGTTGAGTTGATTAAGAAAAAGACGAGAGGAGGGAAGCTAACTCAGGACGAGATTCGGAGAATTGTCGAAGATATAACAAACAACGCCCTGAGCGAGGTTGAGCTTACAGCTTTCGTTGTTTCTTCCATGCTTCGTGGGATGGATTTCGATGAGATTGAATGGCTCACGAGGTCAATGATAGAGACCGGAGAGAGGCTTTACTTTGACAGAGGGATTGTTGTGGATAAGCACAGTATTGGAGGGGTGCCGGGGAACAAAATATCGCTGATAATAGTTCCTACGGTGGCGGCAGCGGGGCTGCTGATACCAAAGACTGCAAGCAGAGCGATAACATCCGCCAGCGGAACAGCTGATACAATGGAGGTTCTGGCGGATGTGAATCTGAGTGTTGACGAGATAAAAGAGATAACCGAGAGGGTTGGAGGGGTTATAGCGTGGGGAGGAGCGACAAACATAGCCCCAGCAGATGATAAGATAATCAGAGTCGAGCATCCTCTGTCCATAGACCCTCGCCCACAGCTTCTTGCGAGTGTTATGGCGAAGAAGGGGTCAGTTGGTGCGAAGCATGCAGTAATTGATATCCCAGTTGGGGAGGGAGCAAAAATAGAGGATGCCGACGTTGCTCGCTCCCTTGCAAACGATTTTATCGAGCTTGGAAGGAGACTTGGGCTGAACGTGACCTCTGCCATCACTTACGGCGGACAGCCAATTGGTAGAACAGTTGGACCTGCACTTGAAGCTAAGGAAGCTTTGAAGGCTATGGAGGAAAGAAAAGGTTCTTCAAGCCTGCTCGAAAAGTCTCTTGGTATTGCCGGCATTCTCTTTGAAATGACGGGTGTGGCGACCAACGGATACATGCATGCAAGAAAGATATTCGAGAGTGGTAAGACCCTTGAGAAGTTCAGGGAAATTGTTGCCGCGCAGGGTGGGGATGAGAACGTGGGAGCTGATGATATTCCGGTGGGGGATAAGATTTACACCTTAAAATCCACCGTTGAAGGTGCTGTTGTGGCTGTGAGTAATAAAAGTATAGTAAAGATAGCAAGAACCGCTGGGGCTCCAAAGGATAAGGGAGCTGGGGTTTACGTGCACAAGAAGAGAGGAGAAGTTGTGAATGCTGGCGATCCTCTGCTTACAATATATGCTGAGAAGGATTGGAAGCTCGATAACGCGATTGAAGTTGCAATGGCTGAGAGGCCAATAGTTGTCTCCGGAATGGTACTGGAAGTTTACGGTAGGAGAGGTGTTTGAAATGAAAGATGGCTTGGAAGGTGTTATTGCGTGTGAAACGAAAATATCCAGAATCGAGCTTGTGGATGGAAAGGGTATTCTTGAATACAGAGGTTACGATATAAGAGATTTGGCGAGAAAATCAAGTTATGAGGAAGTGGCATATCTTCTTCTTTACGGTGAGCTACCCAAAAGATACGAGCTTCAGGATTTTAAAATTGAACTGGCTGAGAGAAGAGAACTGCCACCTCAGATAATCGGCCTGCTTACACATTTGCCCCCTTACACCCACCCGATGGTGGTTCTGAGAACTTCAACGAGTTACCTTGGATCACTCGATAAGAAAATTGATGTCAAAACGAGGGAAGAGAATCTTAACAAGGCTAAGAACCTCATTGCGAAATTTCCAACCATAATTGCGTATTATCACAGAATAAGGACTGGAAAAAACGTGATCCCCCCCACTCTGGAACTCGGCCACGCAGCAAACTTTCTATACATGCTCAGCGGAGAAGAACCGAGCAGAACTGCTGAAAGAGCTCTTGACATGGATTTAATCCTGCATGCCGAACACGAGCTAAACGCATCAACCTTTGCCGCAAGGATTGCAGCATCAACGCTCGCAGATATGTATGCTTGCATCGTTGCAGCTACTGGAACGCTCATGGGACCGCTGCATGGTGGAGCTGCGCAGGAAGTGATGAAGATGCTGAGAGAAGTTGCTTCACCAAGAAGGGCAGAGGAATACGTCAAGAAAAAAATAGAGAAAGGAGAAAGGATAATGGGGTTCGGACACAGAGTATACAGGGGTATAATAGACCCGAGAGCCGAGTTGCTGAAGAGGCTCGCCAAAAAACTCTCAATGGAAGGGGTGCCAAGGTGGTTTGAAATAAGCGAGGCGATTGCGAAGGCTGCATACAGGTATAAGAGGTTACTGCCAAACGTTGATTTTTATTCAGCAAGCGTTTATGCGAACCTTGGAATTCCGGATGACCTTTTCATCAACATATTTGCAATGGGGAGAATTGCGGGATGGACGGCACATGTAATCGAGCAATATGAGAACAACAGGCTGATAAGGCCGAGAGCAAAGTATGTTGGAGATAAAGATAAGAAATACAAACCTCTCACAGAAAGGTGATGGAAAGGTTTATTTGACATAACGAAGTGGGGTGGAGCATGGCAAGAAAACCAGCGAGGATGTGGAGGAGGCTTGAAAGGCCTTATACAAGGATTGAATACATAGACGGCGTTCCGGGAACAAGAGTTAGGATGTTCGACATGGGAAACAAGAGTGCAGACTTTCCGGTCATGGTTACACTTGTGGCTAAGGAAGCAGTGCAGATAAGAGAGAACGCTCTTGAGGCCGCAAGAGTTGTCGCAAATAAGTATGTTGCAAGAGCCGCAGGCAGCAGTAACTACAAGTTAAAGCTCCGAATCTTCCCACACCACATTCTGAGGGAGCATAAGATGGCTGTTGGTGCTGGAGCTGACAGAATCTCTCAGGGAATGAGAGCAGCATTTGGCAAACCAGTGGGCAGGGCTGCAAGAGTTAAGCCCGGAACGAAGATAATGTCGGTGTGGGTTAAACCAGAACACTTTGAGGTTGCGAAAGAGGCTTTAAGAAGGGCTGCAATGAAAATGCCAACCCCAACCAAAATAGTAGTTGAAAAGGGTAGAGAACTGCTTAAAGGTAAGGTTTGATTTTCAGATAAACTTATTTTTAGTCCAGTTTACTTTCTTCGGATGTCATCACTGCTTATTGGAGGGGCTACAAGCAGTGCAGGAAAGAGTCTGATAACGGCTGCATTTTGCAGAATTTTGGCAAAGAGAGGTTATGATGTTGCTCCTTTCAAAGCTCAGAACATGAGCCTTAATTCTTTCGTTACTAAGAAGGGCAAGGAGATTGCAATAGCCCAAGCGTATCAGGCATTTGCTGCTGGCATCGAACCAGATGAGAGGATGAACCCGATACTGCTGAAGCCGAAGGGGAACTTTGTCTCCCAGCTTGTTGTGATGGGTGAAGCTGTAGGAGATGTAGATTCAAGGAACTATTACCGGAACGAGATTGGATGGTTGAAAAGGGTGGTGGAGGAGGCTTACACAAGTCTTGCCGAGGAATACGACTTTGTAGTTATCGAAGGTGCTGGAGGGATGGCCGAGATAAACCTTTACGAGAGGGATTTGGCCAACATCCACATCACGAGGTTTGCAAAGCCGGATATTGTGATTGTTGGAGACATTGACAGGGGCGGGGTTTTTGCTTCCCTCTTTGGCACATACACTCTACTTCCTGAGGACTTGAAAACAATGGTAAAGGGCTTTGTGATTAACAGGCTAAGGGGAAGAGAAGACGTGCTTTACAGCGGGATAAGGAAGCTTGAGATGATTACAGGAGTTCCGGTGCTTGGAATTCTTCCATATCTCGAATACAGCTTTCCTTCAGAGGACTCTCTGAACATCGAGGAGTGGGATGATGCCGGGCAAAGACCCATCGGTATCGTCAGGTTACCAAGAGTTTCAAACTTCACCGATTTTGAGTTCATCAGGCCCTTTGTAAGATTTCTTGACCTGAACTCGGAAATTGATGAATGTGAGATCGTGATAATTCCGGGGACAAAGGATACCATTGCCGACTTGAAAGATTTGAAAAGGTCAAGACTGGGTGAGGATATAATCAGAAGGGCGGGTGAGATTCCGGTCATCGGGATATGTGGTGGTTACCAGATTATGGGTAGAGAACTCGTTGATTGTGGTGTGGAGCACGGAAAGGTTAGGGTTAGGGGATTGGGGTTACTTGATGCCGTGACGAGATTCGAGAAGTTTGAGAAGAGGACAGTGCAGGTTGTGAAGAGAGTTAACGGTGAAGGAGTAATTCTGGACAGGATTGCAGGACAGAAAGTTTGGGGATACGAGATACACAAGGGAATTACCGAATCAAGTAGGCCAGTTTTTGAGAATGATGGGTGTGTAAGCGAGGACGGAATGTGCTGGGGAACTTATTTGCACGGGCTCTTCTGGAACAGCAATGTTATGAAAGCCTTAGGGAACTATCTCGGCGTGAAAATTGAAAGGGAGGATGACTGGGTGGAGGTTATTGCGAGAGAGGTTGAGAGGAGGCTGAAACTGGAGGTTGTTTTCGAGTTCTGAGTGCTTTCTTTCAAGCTCAGTTTGCAAAAAACAAAGTTCCTGTTTTTATGGTGCTATACCTAACACAAGTACTGGTATGTCTATATCAGCTTCTCCTCTATTTTTTAAATCCCACACTATCTGCTCAAAAAAAGGATACACCCGTTGACATCATATCTTGCATTTCCTTTACCGGGACTATCTCCACTCCAGCGTCAATAATATCAAGATTATGAAAAATTGTCATCTTTGCTGATACATTATATACCATAAATGCATATTTGCCAAACTGTACTTCAACACCAATCCTATTTTTTACATAATCCATTTCTCTGTATGCGTTATCTATGATTTTTAAAGGTTTGTAACTGGGAAGATAATACGTGTCTTCATATATACACTGCACCTTAACAGAACTCCAACCCCTCTTGGTGAATTCGTCTTTAAAAAACTTGTTCAGACATCTTGGGTTATAAAGAACTCTTCCTTTCATCGTTTTTTCCTTACTAACCTTGTTCAGACATTTTTCCGCGTCAACAGATTGAATAACCTCATATATCTCCTCCAATTCTCTGGGACAGTTTTCTTTAAGGTATCTTTCTCCACCTTTTATTTGATACTTGGCAACTATTTTCATTTAATCCACTCTTCTAACGGTTTCTTTAGCCACTCTATCGGTGGTCGGGCAACTTTTTCTGTGCCTTTTGGCTGATAAACTGGCTTGCCAAGTGGTCGTCTTTTTAAGTTACCTTCTATCGCAGACACTATTCTCTGATACGCTATATCTGTGTATTCTTTTTCCTTATCTACTCCCATAACTTTGCGGTTGTGGATTAGTCCAGCAACAAGAGACGAGCCTACACCTACAAAAGGATCGAATACCCAATCACCCTCATTGGTCAAGGCCAATACCAACCTTTCCACGAGTTCTATGGGGAACTGACATGGATGTACCGTTTTCTCTGGATGGTTAGCTTTAACGTTTGGGATATTCCATATTTCACTTTCCCAATCTTTTAATAGAATCTCCCACACATCTGTAGGATTCTTTCCCAAAGGGTGGCAACTGGGTTTCCCTTTATTCGGCCCTTTATAAGCCCTCTTTCCAGGATATTTTTGCGGTATTCTTACAGCGTCGAGATTAAATATGTAGTCATCACTTTTTGTATAACTTCGTATCTACCAGAGAATCTTTTCTTTGCATGCAATCCATGCCCAAAGTGCCAAATTATCCTATTTCGTAGCTTTAGCCCTAATTTTTTAAATACAGTGTAAAAATAGATGTCCAGTGGAAAGACTTCTCCATCTTTAACATAGTTTCCAATTTCCCAACATATGCTACCATTTGGCTTTAGAATTCTTACACATTCTTTAATAACTTCTTCCTGCCATTTTATGTAGTTTCTGAATTCTAAAGTCTCCTCATATGGTTTCCCAATGTTATATGGTGGCGAAGTCACCACCAGCGTTGCTATGTTACTCGGTACTGTTTTCAGAAATTCTAACACGTCGTTCCATGATAGGATTATGTCGTATCCTTCTTTGAAGACCTTGTCATAGAGTAATTTCTTACCACGCACCTCAGTTTCTAATGGAAAAGGCATTTCACCTATATTCACGTTTAGGAAGTCGCTAATAGGTTTAAAATAAATTTTGTGGTTTCTGTTTTTATATTTCAAATATTTTTATTATAATTCTGAATTATTTTACAACCAACTTTTGGAACTTTGCAAGCTTAAAGTAAAACTCTTTATGACATTATCCAGAGTAATTTCATGTGCCTCGAAGAACTCTTCAATATCCTTAGAGAGTTCAGAGACAGCAGAAACTGGCAGAAATACCACACGCCAAAAAATCTTGCTTCCTCAATAGTAATCGAAGCTTCGGAATTGTTGGAGCTTTTCCAGTGGACGAGAAGTAGAGAGGACGAGGAAAAGGTTATCAGGGAAAGAAGGGGAGAGGTTGAAGATGAAGTCGCCGATATTCTGATTTACTTGCTCTTCTTCTGTGACACTGCTGAAATAGATATTGTTGAGGCCTTCAGAAAGAAAATGGCGAAAAATGAGGCGAAGTATCCTAAGGACGTAAAAATTGATTTCTAAAATCAGTAGTAGAAGGGTACGGGTGTAAAGCAGAGCAGAGCCAATATAAAAGCGAAGAGCCCAACGACATACCTCTCCAACCCTATGGGTGTTTCATCGTCTATCGGCTTTGGATGTCTCTGCATCGAGAAGAAGAAGGTGATGACCCCCCAGAAAACCCATATGGTGTTGGGCTGGTTCAAAGCCCGCATCACATACAGCCCATAGCCAATGAGGATTACGGGCATGAATTTCGAAATTGTTTCGCTCATCTCACCTACCATCGCCCTCATCACGTGCCCACCGTCAAGCTGCCCCACCGGTAGCATGTTCAGGAAGGTGACAAAAAAGCCTACCCAACCAGCAAAGGCGACGGGATGAATGGCTTCTTTATTGTAATGTAGGACATACAGCATTGCATCGAAAATTGGCGGAGTGCCGATGTAAAGCGTTGGTTCTGCCCTAAGCTCAAAGGGTAGCTGCAACCCGATTACTACGACGATTATCGAGGCCACAATTCCGGTTATAGGGCCTGCTACACCAACATCGAAAAGGGCTTTTCTATTGGGGATCGCTCCTCTGTGCCTTATCACCGCTCCAAGAGTGCCGATAATGGTAGGAAATGGAATAAAGTAGGGTAAGGACGTTTTCATCCTCCACCTTCTCGCGGCAAAGTAGTGACCCATCTCGTGACTTCCAAGAACGAACATTATCGCAAGTGAGAACATCACACCTCCAAGGATATCTATTTCCTTACCATAGAAGGTTGAGCCCACCAAAGTGGTTGTTACGAAGGTAGCAATGAGGAGGAGAACGTTTACAATGTAGTTTTCCCTCACTACTGTCTTTCTCAACTCAAGAACCATTTCGCCATAGTAATAGCGCAAAGAGATTTCATACTCCTGCGATAGCATTTGGAGAAACCCCCTTATCTCAACATCACTCGCAACAGGCATTACGTAGAATCTCATAGTCTCTCCAACTCTTTCCTCCGAGTATACTCTGAAGTATTTCTCGATCTCTTCTCTTAGATTCATTTTATCAGCTCCACATAACCATTTTTTGCGTCAACCCTTAACCTGTCTCCGGTTTTAACCATTTCGAAGAAAACCTCGTCATTGACCTCAACAAGCGGAATTCCTGCGATTACAGCTCCTACAGCGATGATTGGCTCAGTCTTTCGATTTACTATCGCATTCGGAGCAACACCATTCTTTTTCAAGTTCAGAAGCACGTAAGTTCCGACAGTTGAACCCTTTCCACCAGGAAAAATTAGAATTTTGCCTGCAACACTTTGCCCCTTTAAGTCTGAATCTGCCACTACAACTCCAGTGTCTTTATCCACCCCTCCAAGAAAAGAAATGTGCTCTCTTGAAACAAGCGCTTCTCCTTCAGCATAACCTCTGCTTACGATCTTGCATTTGAATTTCACAAAAGAAGTGGTATCAATTATTATATGGCTTTTACCCTCTTCTTCTTTGCAAGCGGTCTCGGCTTGATCAGAATTCTGCCGCCACAGTTCGTGCACTGAATGAGACTCCTTTCGGGGTCGATATCAACCTCCGCCCCACAAATAAGGCAGATGTAGGACATAAATCACCTCAGAGATTTCTCAACTATTTTGCCGCCTGGTGTGACTGGTTGATAACAGCCACCTGCAAATTTATACCCGCAGTGTCTGCACTCCCAGATGCCTGTTCCAGCTCTTTTAACCGCTTTTTTCCCGCATTTTCTGCAGACATACTTCTGCCTCTGCAGCACGTCAATTTCAACCCATGTTCTGCGAACCCTTAGTCCATAGCGCGGTCCGAACCTGCCCGCTGATCTCACTTTTTTCGTTCTGCCCATGAAGTTTGGGAGTGAGGATTGCATTTAATATTTTCCCATCCTAAAAAGACTCGTAGAGTCTGACGTGTCTTATGTATTCCCCTCTGTCGGTCAGATTCTCAATTACAACCCTATCTGGATCAACATCCCAAATTTTCTCTGCTGGAAATCTACTCTTTCCGATTCCAATTATGTCTCCATGCTTGTTGGATACGAAAACTACCTCATTTTCTCCGAAATCACCCGCTTTAATAACTGAAGAGGAGAATATATCCCTACCATAAAGAAAAAGCATTTCTCCCCTCTCGTTCACCCACACCTTCTTCTTATCCTTTCTTACCAACCAGAAAGACCCCTCCAAGGAAAGTCTTAACCTCCTACCAACTTCTCCAACTTTTATTCCGGCATTGTAGATTATATCTGGATCAAGCTTCTTTAAAAACTCTGCAAGGTCTTTTGAAAGGGCAAATAATTCCTTCCTATCCTCTCCCTCCTTCACAAAAACAGAATATTTTTCAAGAAAACTTTTTGAGTCAAAATAACTCAAGGCTTTTTTAATTACCTTCAATTCCTTCTTATTCGGCTCTCTAAGTGCCATAGTATCGCCTTTGTGACATTCCTGTAATCTCCGTCTATCCTAAAGGACTCGACAGTGTTAACTATTACATCTTCTCCCACCTTTACCCTCATCTTGCCCTTTATATCATCGGGCAGCACAACCTCTCCGTTTGCCGTCATCCCATAGCAATCCATGTTTTCCTCAACAGCCACGACAACAAAGCGGTGTTTGAAGAAATACGGTCTTCTATCATCGAACGTTCTTAGAGTTGCGAACGTCTCGTTGGGTATGATGGACGTGTTTACTTCCAATGCCTTTGCATTTATTCCAATCTCATTTCTATCAAGTTCGTAGCTAAACCCACCAACTTTGCTCAGATACGTGTCCGAAATTACCTCCACCGGATACTTATACATCGTCCATACTTTTTTAAAGACCAGAATATATCACTTTCGGTCAATTTAGCAATTAATCATTTACAATTATAGAGAAATCTGAAACAATCTGTTAAATAACCACCATCAAAATTTCCTTCATGGACTACTGGCAGGTTATGGAGAAATTCTCCAGAGCTATGTATGGAAAATACATTAGGAGGGTTAACAAACTGGGAAATACTCCTGAACCTTGGAAGGACTTCCCAACAGATTTGCTTATTAAAAGGCTCTTTGAGGAAGTTGATGAATTAGAGGATGCCCTAAGAAGTTCAGACGACGAGGGTGTCGCAGAAGAGTTGCTGGATGTGGCAAACTTCTGCATGTTTCTGTGGGCGAAGCTGAAACTTTATTAACCAGCCTCAGACTTGAATTGATGCTAATTGCTGTTGAGGGAATAGACGGGACAGGGAAAACCACGATAAGTAAATATATCGCAGAATTTCTGGGTAAGAAGGGTTTTGACTGTGTTTTGCTTAGAGAGCCAGGAGACAGTGTTTACGGTAATAGGATAAGAAATACCAAGCAAAGATTGAAGCCTGAAGAAGAGCTTGAGCTTTTCATGCTCGACAGGGTAGAGGACGTGAAGAAAAACATTCTGCCAGCCCTTAAGGAGGGAAAAGTTGTCGTTATGGACAGATACTACTACTCAACCATTGCCTACCAAGGAGCGAGGGGACTTGACGCTGAGAAAATCAGAAGATTGAATGAGGAGATTGCCCCAAAGCCCGATCTGATCATACTGCTCGATGCTGATCCTGAAGTTGTTCTGAAAAGAATTAAATCAAGAGGAAATCTAACACCCTTCGAGGACTTTGAATACTTGAAAAAGGTCAGGAAGATTTTCTTAGATTATGCCGACGACAGAACGGTGATTATAGACGCTTCGAAACCACTTGATGAAGTAAAGGAGGATGTAAAAAAAATCTTGTGTAAGTTTTTAAACTTCAAGAAGGACTCTGATTAAGTCTTTATCCCTCACCATCCCCATCAATCTATTCTCCGAATCGAGAACTGGAATGTAGTCCAAATCGCTCTGAACCATCTTTCTCGCACACTTTGAAACGCTTGCTTGTGGATAAACAAACTCTGGCTTCTTCATGTAGTTTTTAACAGGCTCCTTTGGCAGTTTAACAACGCTAACCTCAAAGTACTTTATCGTGTAGTCCCTGATTGCATCCCAGCTCCAGCTATCATCCGTGTCAGAGGATGACGAGTAGGCAGTCTGTTCAATGAAATCCTCGATAAGGGTTTCAGTCAGCATGATTTTCTCGTCAATTATGCCGACAAGCTCGTCGTTTTCGTTGAGTATGCCCACGAGTTCAGAGTTAGAGAGCCTCATTATCTCTCCTACAACGTTTAGTGGTGTCTCATCCCACACACAGACAATGTGGGGCGTGATATACTCTTTTACAGCCTTTTCGATACTCATCTCAGCTATCTTCTTGATTATATCCCTAACTGTAATTATGCCCACAAGCTTGTTGTCCTCAACCACTGGGAGTCTTCTGAAGGGTGTGGATGTTAGAATTCTGACCACTTCTTTAACATCGGCATCAGCATCTACGGTGGTGGGGTTGGGGGTCATAAGGAGGGCAAGCTGATTCTCCTCTATTTTCCTCAGAATGTCTTTCCTTGTTACAATACCTACAAGATTTGAGTTTTTGAGAATTGGGACGGCAGAAATTTCATATTTTTTGAAAAGCTCCAGTACCTTTTCACGGGTACTTGGAAGGGTTGCATAAATAACATTTGAGTTCATTATTTCAGCAGCCTTCATTGCATCTCGATAATTCATTTGAGATAAATAGTTTTCCCACAGTCTTTAAATTAAAAAATTTGTTAATGTCCTGCCGGAGTTTGTGATATCAAGACTCTGAATATCGCATACACGAACTCTATCGTTATTATAAGGAAAATAATTCTTAACATTCCTGAAGCCCTCGGAATCGCTGTTATAAGCCCGACAACCGGTGTAAGCGCAAGTAGAACTACACTCAATATTATGTCGTTCTCGGGATCAAGGAGGTTAGTGAGGAACCAAGAATATCCCTTTGCATCTATGCCCTTAACTTCCTTCCAGAATGTTGAGGCAGAGTTACTCCATTTCTGAACCTCCAGATTAAGATTGTCACTTGGATTTATCCCAGCGAAGTAGAACATGGAGAAGAGAACTATGAGCATCAGACCTACATTGCACATCACCCGCATAACATCTGCGAAAATGCTGTTTACAAAATCTATTTTCACTCTTACCTCACTATCTTTAACCGATACCTCTGAAATTTCAAAGCCTCTGGGAGGGGAGATTAACTCAAAGTGCTCCCCATCTGTTATTTTTTCAGGAGTAGCCCTCTCATACAAGTCTTTTTTTTCAATTGCTCTGAATGCAGAAATTGAGGAAGAGCTATAAAATGCCTCACCCCTGTATAAAGGGTCAACAACCTCGGCCAGCTCCTCAAAACTTGGAATTATTTCCTTAATCTCCTTCACCAGCTTTTTTAAGCTAACCATTGCCACCACCCCCTTTACGTGAAATTCAGAATTCCAATTCCTGAAAGACCCTGAATTATGTTCACAACTCCCGAAAGGGCGATAAGCCCGATAACAAGTCGTTTGATTATTTTCGGTTTTGTTTTGGCAGCAAGTCTCGATCCTATTCTCGACCCTATACCTATCCCCATAATCACTGGAACAACAATAATTGGCAGTACAGCACCATTTGCAACATAAACCCAGAGAGAGGCTGAGTCATTTATTGCCAGTATCAGCATGCTTGTGGCAACTGCGACTTTCAGGGGAATGCCCATAACCAGGTTCAAAATTGGAACGTTCGCCCATCCAGCACCGAGACCGAACATACCTGCAATGAATCCAACGCCAGAGAACGCCAGCATTGCAAGTGGCAGGTTCGTGGCTTCGTATGTGACTACCTTGTTGAGCGTGGGTTCGAACCATGCACCTCTGAGTTCAAGTTTCTCAGCCAGCTTGTCCTTTTTCTTTGGTTTTGGATATTCAACGTTCTTTGATCTTCCGAGTGCGGCAAGGAGAATCAGGAGAACAACTCCTAAACTCATCTTTACATAGTATGATCCTCCCGGGAATGAATTGGATAACCACAGTCCCATAACACCCCCAAACACTGAAAATATTGTTGAAACTGCGACGAGTGGTGCAACTATTCTCAGATTAGCTAACCCTTTCTTGGTAAAGTAAGGCGCTGAGTTCAAAGATGTAGTTAGCGCTGCAACCAAACCAGCTCCTCTGATGAAATCTACATGGAAGGGTAGCATAGCCATCCCAAGTCCAACGAAAACAACTCCTCCACCAACGCCAGATAATGGACCAATAATACCTATAACGAAGGCAAACAGAAATACTAAGATCACCCATTTCAGCCACAGTGGTGCGTAGATGGTCACTGATTCGATCCCCAGTAGCACAAACGCTGTGCTTACAGTCACCAAAATTAATACAATTACTATTAATGACATTTTTGACCATAAATTTACTGTATCTGACACCATGTGAGTCATTTTGATGCGAAATACTTAAAATTTGTTATTTTATATCCAAAAAATCTCAAAAAGTTTCATAAAATTTCTAAAAGTTTAGTTTAGAAGTTAAAGGGTGTGTTAATTGTATGATATTAAATTATGAATTACAAAAAGTTCAGAAATGAATCGAAAATTACTTAAACGCCAAAAACATACGATCCAGTATGTCCGAAAAGAGAGTGCTTAGCCTAAGAGTCGTTATGGACAAAGAGTTGGAAGAGAAATTCTCAGAAATAAAAAAAGAGCTGGGACTTGCATCCAATGCAGAAGTTGTCAGATTCTTAGTTAATAGATTCTACAAAGAACTGGTAAACAAAGGCGGGATAATGGGTATCCTATGTAACTTGGCCTATTCACTGGCAGCTTCAGACATTCCAATAAGTGAGATTTCTGCTGCAATTTCTTGAGGTCGAACAATTTTTCAAATTGTTTTCTGAACAGCAAATGTTAAATTTTGATAGCAGAAGAGCAGGCATGGAAAGGAGAGCAGCGCTCATACCGAAAGAAGTTTTCTTTGTTTCAGGAATAGGGAGGCATGAAGACAAACTTATGAGTTTCGAGCTTGCACTGAGGGATGCAGGGATAGAAAAGTTCAATCTTGTTCCCGTTAGTAGCATATTACCACCCGGTTGTATTGTTGTGGACAAGGACGAGGGGCTAAGAAAGCTACATCCAGGAGAGATCGTTTTCTGTGTCATGGCAAGATATACAAGCTGCGAGGACGGTAAAGAGATTTTTGCAAGCATTGGAGCAGCAATACCAGACGATGGAAGCTTGAATGGCTACATAGCTGAACATAGTGGAGAGTGGTATGAGGGAGCAGAGAGACATGCTGAGAAGCTTGCTGCAGAAATGGTAAAGACTCAAGGTAATGGCACTGCTAAGACCTTAAGCATTACGGCAAAAGGAAAGGTTGAGAAGTGCACAACTGCTGTTGCTGCTGCTGTTTTTGTTGTTTAGTAAAGAAGTTTTCTGACTAACTCCTCAACCTTTTCCCATATTTCTCTTCTAACCTCTCTGTATTCTTCGATAGCTTCAGGTTTCTTGATTTCCCAGCGTTCACCAAGTCCGAGATCGTCGAATTCGATGATAACATCAAAATCCTTCAGCATATTCTCACTCACCCTCCTCGGCTTTCCATTCACTTTAAGATCGAGCTCCTTCATGACAGCCATTGCCCTTAGATCAACGCTATCTGCTGGCTCCAGACCTGCACTAAGAGCCAGCATGTTGTTGGGAGAGATTTTGTTGAAAATAGCCTCAGCCATCTGCGTTCTGCAATCATTGGCCTTTGAGACGAAAAGGACACGTTTTGGTTTCGCAATCCTGTGATAGATGTCAATTGATTCAGGAGTTTCCGTTTTGATGGTGAATCTCCCTACCTCTACTTCTCCAAAATCCACGAACCTGAGCTTTAGCGTGAGCGTTTCATTTTCGATTTCAATTATGTTATAATTCTGATCTGGCATTCCGAGGACTTTAAACGAGCCGAGAGTTCCTGCGTGTATTATGTGCGTCCTCATCAGTCTTATCGAGTAAGGCATGTGCCTGTGCCCAGCAAGTACAGCGGTTATACCAGTTGTGGTTATCAACTCCACCATTTCTCCCGCGTCTATGAGAACATTCCTCTCTCTTCCCGTTTTGGGTACTGGAACTATGTGGTGATGCAGAGCAAGAACATTGAACTTTTCTTTTTTGATTTTGCTTCTTATCCACTCTCTCTGCTCGTATCCAACGTATCCATCATCCAAATCGGGCTGTGTGCTGTCCGCTGCGATTAATGAAAGAATATCGTTCTTGTAATACTTTTTCGTCCCACCAAAATACAGTTCGAAAAACTCGTGCCCGATATTCCTCGCATCATGATTTCCTGGCACGGCTACAACATCGGGCTTCAAATCGATAAGGGTTTCATAGGCCTCCCTCATTTCGGAATGAATTCCCCAGCACGAAATATCTCCTGTTATAACAACAAGGTCAGGTTCAGCTTCATTTATCTGCTTGACTGCCTTCTCAACCTTTCCCCTCATTAGCTCTTCTCCGAAGTGTAAGTCTGAAATATGTGCGATTTTCATGTATGTTGCTAAAACAGTTTGAACTTAAACTTTAAGCAAAAATATTAAATTTAAAATTGATCGTAGAGACACCAAAAAAGGAAAAGAATATATAACATATAATCATTTAAAATTTTGAAGGTGGTGGTATGAAGGTGGAGATGACATACTGGCTTGATGAGATTGGGGGAAAAATCGAGCGTACAGGGATAGACCTCAAACCCTTCGGTTACAGAATGGCGCCAGTTACACAATGGGAAATGCTGATTGCGGACGAGGATATTAGCGTTGAAAGGGGTAAGCCGGTTATCCTGAGAATCAAGCCAATAGACATTCCTGAAAACACGATGGTTGGACCTTTGAGCATAATGAGGCATGCTCTCGGCATAGTTCAGGATGTAGTCGAGTGTGGAATTCCCGGAAAAGTTGAGGATGAAAAGTGTATAGACAGGGTTTTGTTCATTCCCGTTGAGGATGGAGAAATTAAAAAGGATGACTTAGTTGGAGTTTTGAAGGTCTTCTACATCAAAACTGGAATATTAACCCGTCTTTTTGGTTTGAACCCTCCTAAGGTGGAGATTAAGAGGGATATTACCGAAGCAAATATTACGTGGAGGGATAACGGGAACGTTTATCGGAAGAGAGTTAAAATAGATGCTCTTGGCTATACACGCAGCCACATAGGTGTGTGGGAGACACTGATCGCTGATGAAGATGTCACTGTAAGGAAGGGAGATATCGTTCGCATTAAGATAAGAGAAATCAATCTGCCCCCAAGCACGGTTGTTGTCCCACTCAGCATCATGAGGAATGCCTACGGGACGGTTCTTGACGTGATTGAGCTCGGAGAACCAAAGAGGGTTGAGGACGAGAAAAGAATACAGCAGGCTATATTTCTCGCTATAGAGGACGGAAAGATAGAAAAGGGTGATCTGATTGGTGTTATCAATGTTTATTACGTGGGCTTAACCGAGGTCAAGAGCGTAATTGAAGATAAGAAACCAGAAAGGGCAAGGATCGTTTACCGAAGTGGTGAAGGGGTGATCAAGAAAGAGGTGACTATTGAACCCTTCGGTTACAAGAGGAGTAGTGTAGCGAAATGGGGTGTTCTGATTGCCGATGAGAGAAAAGAGGTGAGATACGGAGAACCTACGGTGGTGAGAGTTAAGAAGGTTGAGATTCCACCGAACACCATAATCTACCCACTCCACATAATGAGGCATGCCTATGGGACGGTTGTTGATGTTTTCTGCGATTGTGCACCATGGAAGGTTGAGGAGGGTGGAGACATTCGAAAGGTTGTCTTCCTTCCTGTGATGGACGGAGAAGTGAGAGAAGGGGAGATGCTTGGAGTTCTGAACTTTTACAGTGTAGAACTGAGTCCGATTGGTAAGGTCAAACAGTGGCTGAGTAGCTGGCTTGATGAAATGGGGAAAACCTTCGACGAACCAGACTGGCCAGTCTGGTAAACTTTTAAAATTATTTGAACAAAAAGTTTTATAACAGTTAATTGTTTTGTTATGTGTGGGAAGAGCATGAAAGTAAAGATGCTATATTGGGCAGACCAGGTGGGTGGGAAGGTTGAAAGACTGAACGTGGAACTGAAACCCTTTGGCTACAGAATGGCTCCGGTCACACAATGGAAAACTCTGATTGCTGAGGAGGATGTCGAGGTGGAAAAGGGAAAACCGGTAGTTGTAAATGTAAGAACAATTGACATTCCAGAGAATACAATTATAGGTCCTCTTAATATAATGAGGCATGCACTTGGCACTGTAATAGACGTTGTAGAATGCGGTATACCGGATAGAGTCGAGGAGGAGAAATGCATAGATCAGGTGCTATTTGTTCCAGTGGATGATGGAGTAATAAAAGCCGGAGACCTCGTTGGAGTTCTGAAAGTATTCTTCATTAAAACCGGATTGCTATCGAGGATACCCATTCTAAAGCCTCCAAAGGTCGAGCTAAGAGAGGAGATCGTCGAGGCGAATATAACATGGAGAGACAATGGCAACATTTACAGAGAGAGCATGAAAACAAAGGTCTTTGGTTATACAAGGAGTCACGTTGGCGTCTGGGAGTTGCTGATTGCTGATGAGAGGGTTAAGGTGAAGAAGGGAGATATAGTCAGGATCAGGATAAAAGAGGTGGACTTGCCCCCTAATACTGTCGTAGTGCCTCTGTCTTTCATGAGGAACGCCTATGGGAGTGTTCTTGATGTCGTGCAGCTTGGCAGACCGAGCAGGGTTGAGGACGAGAAGAGAATACAGCAGGCTATATTTCTCGGGGTCGAAGATGGATGGATAGAGGAGGGAGATTTGATAGGGGTCATAAATGTTTACTTTGTTGGTGTAGAAAAGCTGAGCAGCATACCTTTGGAACTTGAGCCTAAGGAGGCAAATCTTGTTTACAAGAGCGGTGAGGGTGTAATAAGAAAGAATGTTACCATTGAGCCTTTCGGATACAAAAGGGCAGCTACTGCAAGCTGGGAGGTTCTGATTGCCGATGAGAGAAAAGAGGTGAGATACGGAGAACCCTGCTTGATAAAGATAAAGAGGGTCAGAATTCCGAGAAATACCATAGTCTATCCGATGTGTATAATGAGACACGCCTACGGAGCATTTGTTGACCTGTATTCAGACATCCCACTGCAGAAGGTTGAGGAGGAAAGGTATGCGAACAAAGTAATCTTCTACCCCATAGCGGACGGAGAAGTGAAGGAAGGAGAGATACTCGGAATTGTTAACCTTTACAGTGTCGAAGTTGGGAGTCTTAGGAAAGTAAAGCAGTGGTTGGATGGCTGGCTTGATGAAATGGGTGAAGCTTTCGCCGAATCTGACTGGCCCATGTGGTAATCACTCTCCAAAAGCCCCCAAAATTAAAGGTCTAACCGCACCAAAAAGCAGTTCCGAAATTACGAGTAGAGCAAGTATTCTGTAAATCCCTTTCAGCTTGGGAAGTATGCTGAGAAGACCCAAGACTGGTGTTAGAGCAAGGATAAAAAGCGAGAAAACAGCTATCGTGTCGGGGTGCTCAATGTAGAGAAACTCGGAGTAGCTTTCCATTTCTTTACCAACATTCACCTTCCAGAACTCTGATGCTGGAAGATGCCAAGTTTCCACAACCCTATCGGGTTCAACGAAGGGGTCGATATCGAGCAAATACATGACGGATGATGCAATAAGCACGATCAGACCAGCTATTGTCGAAATTCTAACGACCTTTGCAAACGTCCTGTATTCCTCAGCAACCTCGACATCCACTATACCACCCCCAGCCCTGCCAGACCTTTTTCAATGTCGAGTAGAGCTGCAAAGAGCATGATTCCCAGTACAACCATCCTGATAATTCTCGGTCTAACTCTTTCAGCAATCATCGCACCTATTCTTGCCCCAATCGTTACACCCAAAACTGACGGGACAACAATCAGAGGTAAAACAGCCCCTTTAGCAATGTAAACCCACATCGCTGCAGCATCATTGAGTGTTATTATCAGCATACTTGTAGACACGGCAACCCTCAATGGAGCGCACATGAGAAGATTTAAAACAGGTACATTTGCCCAGCCAGCACCAAGTCCAAACATCCCGGCAACAAGCCCAACACCAGCGAAAGCCGGTAAAGAGTAGGGTAATCTCGTCAATCTGTATTCTATCACCTCTCCTCTTGAAGGCTCATACCATTTTCCCGACAAATCAAGTTTTTCCGATATACTGTCCACCTTTTCTACCTCTGGGAACTCAACCCTCTTGCTCTTAACCATAACCGCAAAGATGAAGAAAAGAGAGATGCCAAGGGCAATGGTTATGTAATGCTTCCCCTCTGGCATCTCGTTCGTAATCCAAAGCCCCAGAACACTCCCCACAATTGATGAGGCTATTGAGACTGTCGCAATCACAATGGCTGCTCTGAGACTTGCCAGTCCCTTCTCCATCAGTCGTGGAGATGAAGAGAGGGCAGATGTAAGAGCGATTGCCAAACCTGCACCTCTGACAAAATCAATGTTGAAGGGGAAGAAGGCGGTAGTCAGGGGAACAAAAAGCACCCCTCCTCCCACTCCAGAAATGGGTGCGATGATTCCTATCAGGAGTGTAAAGACAAAGAGCAAAAGCAACCACAAGACGTACTCCATCCACCTGTCACCATTTATAATTCTGACCAACTCAATGATAAATTTTTTTATTTTAACTCTTAACATTTAATCATGGATTTTTAAAAGGCAACTTATATAAAGGTTGGAAGTTATAATAGTTTATCGGAAGAGGTATGTGGGATTATGAAAACCGATGAAAGTGAGAGGGGTAGAGTGATTCTTGTTATTGATGACACTGAGTGCGGAAGGGTGGCAGCAGAAAGACTTGTTTTCTTTGGAAAAGCCGGATTGAGGGCTGATGTTTACTTGGTTTTCGGAATAAACGTTGAAATATCTCCCATAGCCTCCTACGAGAAAGAGATGAAAATTTACACAAAGCTAAGATTGAAGGCCTCTAAGTACGTTGAGTTTTATAAAGATAGACTGGAAGGAGTAGGACTTGACGTGAAGCAGGTTAAGATTGTCTTAGGCAACATCTTAGAGGAAGTTCTTAGGCTTGAAAAGGTTTTGAATCCCGACGTAATAGTTTTCGGTATGGAGAAAAAGGGATTTCTTAAGAGGCTCATTCACGGCGACCCTTACCGGGAAATCATATTTGAAACCAAATCACCTGTTATGGTCTGTAAGCCGGGTTATGAGAGAAAAGAGGTGGATTACGAAAAAGTAAAATGTATCCGATGTGCACTTGCTGAAATGGGGGATTACCAGTAGGGCCACTCCGTTTTCTCGAAGACTTCTCCGAAATATTCTATCTGGGACTCGAAAAACCGAATGATAGATTGTATCATGCTCTCACACCCTTTTCAATTTTCGCCGCCCAGTTGTCTATACCCTCATAACCGCTTTGTGCTATGGATTTAGCCAAGTCATCCTTCAGGGCTGACACCTTGATGAGGTCAAGAAAGGCGTGTGCGAAGCTGCCGTGAATGAAGCTCCAGTAGATGGCGAGAAATACCACACCGACGGAGAGGGCTACTCCAGTGACTGGGTCAGCATGGGGAATGGTGGTTATGAAGTGTGGCCACCACTCTGGATCACGGAAAAGCCAGTAGTAGTTAGCGAAGGTCAAGAGACCGAATATAATCAATCTCTTTACATTGCCTCTTCCTGTATGTGCAGAGGCTTCCAAAGCTCTATCCAGAAGCCCCAGCTTCTTGAGCTTTGACCTCACCTTCATCATAGGGTAACCGACGAGGGGTGTTACTGAGAGCATCGCAAGGAGCATTATGGGGAATACAAGGGAATCGAGCAAACTCACAACTCCTTCATCCATCTCAATCCATCCCAGCTCCACGAGATAGCCCGGTACAGCAAGAGCTCTGCTGAGGGTTACCAGCAGCATGACGGTTGCCATTGCCATTTTTATGTAGTACTGTCTGACGTAGGTTGTGCCAACAGCACCTATCTGCACACCGATGAGTGATGTGGCAAGTATGAGGGTTGTCAGTCTTAAATCAACCGCTCCGAGCAGATATATCCACGTGAAGGTTCCGGTAGAACCCATGACGAATGCAATGCCGAGTTCGGTTCCACTTGCGACGGCACTTGAGGCTCCAATGAGGTATATCATTGATGGCACACCGATGAACCCGCCAACTGCTATTGTTGCTGCCAGAAATCCGGTTCCGAAGCCGAGTGGGATTGTCAGCCAGATCGAATGTGTTCTGCCTGCGATTTCAAATCTTATCATTGGTGGCAGTCTGAACTTTCTTTCGAGCTTCTTTGCCAGCTTAGGTTCTGTGTCTTCAAGACCCATCTTTTTCGCTTTAACAACATCTCTAAGCAGCAGCAGCGATACCGCTGGTAGGACGATCAAAAAAGCCATGCTAACGTAAAGGTTCGTCCCAGTAGGTCCAAGAGTTTCGAGAATTTTTTTCTGAACCTGAATTCCAACCTGAACACCGAATATTGCTGATACCGCCATAATTAACGCAAGCTTTGGATCGAGCTGTCTCAATTTGTATCTTCTGTAAGCACCAATCATTGCCTTCGGAAACTTGTGGCACATGTTGGAGGCGACGGCTATTGGACCGGGAGTGCCGATGGACATCATTCCCGGCGTTAACACGAAAGCTCCGCCCGTGCCAATAAAACCGCTCAACATTCCACCGAAGAAACCGAGAGCTAACAGAAACAACACCTCAAAGGGACCAATATGGATAAACATATCGGGCGTCATCGCTGATCCGCCCTGAGCGAAAGCACCACCCATTATCTACACCCCCAGATTCCTTTATGATTTTTAATTTAAGTTGTATGACGTTTTATGCTTAATTCGATGATGCACCATCTTCCGTTTACAAAAATAAATCTTTTTATGTTTATACTCGCAATCTATATTAAAATGAAAGATAATTTAATTAATTATAATACGATGTAAGAAAATATCATAAAATTTAGATTTTTTTATGATTATTGAAGTCGCAACATTTTTAAAGCATAAAAGTCTCTAAGTATTGATGGCAGCTAAGTTCAAGAGATTGTCCGTGGCAGTTGATGAATCAATTGTGGAGATTCTTGATAAGTTAACTGCCGTAGAAAATAAGACCGTTTCAGATATTATAAGAGAATCAATACTGGCTTATGCTGAACTTGCAAGCGGCGGTGCGAGGCTCTCAGAACTGAAACACTATGAAGAGTTGCTTGAAAGAAGAGATCACGTTTTTGTTGATCTTGAGGTGTGGATAGCTATCCTTGACTTCATAAACTCCAAGGCAGATGATGAATTCTGGAAGCTCATCGAGAATATCGGGTATGAGATGGGTGTGGAATTTAAGCTCAGAAATCTGAAAATAGGAGATTTACTGAGACATTTTCAGTTTAAAAACATTCTCACCTTCACCGAGGAAGATGGAATTTACATTCTAACACTGGTGTCAAGGAGTGCAACCAACATGATTTTGAGGATGCTGAAGGGGGCTTTTATGGCAATGAAAGTTGATGCCGAGATAATCCCCGGTGTGAGGAAAATTGTTATTGTTGACAAGAAGAGGGTTAAGGACAAGGACGTGCAGAAGTGGATAGAGGGGATGGGTAAAACCTTCGAGGGTTCTGACTGGCCAATCTGGTAACGGTATTAAAGCTTATGAAATCTTAATATCATTTAATATCATTTAGTAAACTTTAGTAAAGAATAAATACGCAAATAGTTGAAGTTTCGGTATGGAACGCTTCCCACTGGAAGTTGACCTATCCTTAGAGGCAATTTTTTTGGGTATTTACTCTACATATATGGCAACAATTCTGATTTTGACTGTTTACAGCATTTATTATCTAATAAAGACCCTTAAAGGGTCTGATTTTACTCTAAAGGACTTGGATTTGTTTTTTAGAGCTGGAGAATCGGTAGGTAAACACTTCAGCTCGAGAAGACTCTCAGTCCATGACCTAATCTGGCTACTTGAACTCAACGGTGCCTTAAAGGTTGAAAGATACGAAAAGAATAGCTACGAGTTGAGAGCAAAAAAAGCCGACATGGAAATGCTGAGGACATATATTAGTGGCTTTTTGGAATCATCCAATGTAAAAGGACGTGTGGACGTGTCTAAGGGTTGTTTAATAATTTCGATGACGAATTATTAAAGTATATTCACATATAATATCATTACATATTTTTTAGTAAATGTTATATAGATTTCAAGTGAGATGTATAAACCACCCAGAAATGGCTAAATTGCCCTTTAAAATCATGGAGGTATGGTAGTATGCTGGAAGCGACCGCATGGTGGGTTTGGCCCATAATACTATTTGTGTTTACATTCTTCTTAGGAATACTGGCAGTGATGGCAGGTGTTGGCGGTGGTGTCCTTTTTGTTCCCTTGGTAAGTGGCTTTTTCCCATTTCATCTGGATTATGTGCGGGGTGCAGGTTTGTTTGTAGCTCTGACAGGTGCTCTGGCCGCTGGTCCAGGTTTGTTGAAGAGGGGGCTCGCTAATCTGCGTTTAACCATGCCCCTTGCTCTGATAGCATCAACCTGCTCAATAGCAGGCGCACTTGTCGGTCTGGCTCTGCCCACCTCTATAACCCAGACCCTTCTCGGGGTAACAATCCTCTTCATATCCTTCGTAATGATAACGAGCAAGAGGGTTGAGTTCCCGAAAGTTGAGAAGGGAGACAGAATTTCACAGACTCTCGGCATCTACGGCATTTATTACGAAGAATCAATGGACAGAGAAATCGAATGGAAAGTCCACAGAACACTGCCCTCAATGATACTTTTTGCCTTTATCGGCCTCATAGCAGGTATGTTTGGTCTCGGAGCAGGTTGGGCAAATGTACCAGTTCTTAACCTTATGATGGGTACTCCTCTAAAAATCGCCGCTGGAACGAGCAAATTCCTGCTTTCAATTACAGACACCTCCGCTGCATGGGTTTACCTCAACAATGGGAGTGTGATCCCGCTCATAACCATTCCATCCTGCCTTGGGATAATGCTTGGATCATATGTAGGTGTTAGAGTGCTGGCAAAGGCGAGTCCAAAGATGATCAGAACCATAGTTATCGCAGTGCTGATTTTCGCAGGTCTGAGGTCTCTACTTAAAGGCCTTGGTGTCTGGGTGTGAGGTGATAAGATGGACGGAAGGAGGAGGAAAGTTCCTGAGGAACAGATTGTCTATGCAAACATACTCTACTACGGAGGTATTGTGGGCATCATTTTCATGGCTATCACCTTTGCCATTTATGTTTCAGGAAACCTTCCAGCCTACGTTGCCCCCTCAGAGCTTCCAGAATTGTGGATTCACGACACTCATGAATACTTAGAGAAAACTGGCATACCCACTGGATGGGGCTGGATTGGGCTGGTGACTTATGGAGACATTCTCAATCTGGTAGCTCTGGCATTTCTTGGGGTAATAACTATAGTCTGCTATATCGCCGTCATACCAATACTGGTCAGGAAAAGGGACTTCATCTATGTCATTTTCGCAGTTGCAGAGGTAGTTATACTACTTCTCGCCGCCAGTGGGCTCCTTCAGGCAGGACACTGAGTTCAAATTTTTTACCTACCATATAGGCCACTTCCCCTTTTCGAACTTATCAGACATCATATCAATCCACTCCTCAAGCCCACTCTTTCCGTGTTCTGCTACTATTGCAGATATCTCTTTTTTAAGAGGTGCAATTTTCACAAAATCAAGAAGACCGTAAGCAAAACTGCCGTGGACGAAGCTCCAGTAGAGGGCAAAGAGTATCACCCCAATTGAAAGGATAGCAGCTGTAACAGGATCGGTGTGTGGTATGGATGTCACGAAGCGTGGCCACCACTCTGGATCGTGAAAGAGTATATAGTAGTTCAAACTTGTCAAAAAACCGAAGACGCCAATTCTCTTCCACGCAAATCTACCCACATGAACACCATCCAGAGATTTATCCAGTAGTCCAGCTTCTGCAAGTTTCTTTCTGATGCTCAGCATAGGGTATAGCACTATTGGGGTAGAAGAAAGAAAAGCAACGGCCATGACTGGCAAAACAAAGGCGTTCAGGAGGGAAAGCACACTTTCATCCATCTCAATCCATCCCAGCTCCACGAGATAGCCTGGTACAGCAAGAGCTCTGCTGAGGGTTACCAGCAGCATGACGGTTGCCATTGCCATTTTTATGTAGTACTGTCTGACGTAGGTTGTGCCAACAGCACCTATCTGCACACCGATGAGTGATGTGGCAAGTATGAGGGTTGTCAGTCTTAAATCAACCGCTCCGAGCAGATATATCCACGTGAAGGTTCCGGTAGAACCCATGACGAATGCAATGCCGAGTTCGGTTCCACTTGCGACGGCACTTGAGGCTCCAATGAGGTATATCATTGATGGCACACCGATGAACCCGCCAACTGCTATTGTTGCTGCCAGAAATCCGGTTCCGAAGCCGAGTGGGATTGTCAGCCAGATCGAATGTGTTCTGCCTGCGATTTCAAATCTTATCATTGGTGGCAGTCTGAACTTTCTTTCGAGCTTCTTTGCCAGCTTAGGTTCTGTGTCTTCAAGACCCATCTTTTTCGCTTTAACAACATCTCTAAGCAGCAGCAGCGATACCGCTGGTAGGACGATCAAAAAAGCCATGCTAACGTAAAGGTTCGTCCCAGTAGGTCCAAGAGTTTCGAGAATTTTTTTCTGAACCTGAATTCCAACCTGAACACCGAATATTGCTGATACCGCCATAATTAACGCAAGCTTTGGATCGAGCTGTCTCAATTTGTATCTTCTGTAAGCACCAATCATTGCCTTCGGAAACTTGTGGCACATGTTGGAGGCGACGGCTATTGGACCGGGAGTGCCGATGGACATCATTCCCGGCGTTAACACGAAAGCTCCGCCCGTGCCAATAAAACCGCTCAACATTCCACCGAAGAAACCGAGAGCTAACAGAAACAACACCTCAAAGGGACCAATATGGATAAACATATCGGGCGTCATCGCTGATCCGCCCTGAGCGAAAGCACCACCCATATTAAAGCGTATGAACACGTAATGATAAATCTTTCCATTTATTAAAGATTAATAAGTCGAGAAAAAATCAGGAATAATAAAAATTAGGGAAAGACTTTGCCCTCCAAGCTGGGGTCGTGTCCGGGTATTATATTCTGTTTCCTTGCAATACTCAGAGCCTTGAAGCAACTGTCATACCACTCAGATAGATCAACATGCAAGCCGGGTGGTACGAAGGGGAGTGGAGAAGCTGGGATTTCTACCGTATTTCCTGCAGAATCTGTCATGGGAATAGGTTGCTTCGGCGGGAAGAAGTTGAAGTATGTGTAGAAGTGGTCTCCGGCAAGCAGATATGTGCCTCTTTCGGTCTCCACCGCCACCCCCTGCAATCCCTTTGTGTGACCTGGTAGCAGAACGACTTTAACACCTTCAGCAATCTCAACATCTCCGTCAACCAAGCAGAGGTCCATCTCCTCAAGTGGTAGAACCATATTGAGATCGTAGGTCTGTCGGTAATGCAGTGGAGGACTAAGGGCAGACTTCCACTCTCTCTTTTGAACGTAAATTCTCGCGTTGGTGAAAAGCCTTGCATTGGCAGCGTGATCAAAGTGCAGATGGGTGATGACAAGTTTGTCCACGTCTTCAGGTTTTAAGTTAGCCCTTTCCAGAGCTTCTCTCAGGCCCTTCTCTCCGCCACCCTTTCCTGGAAATCCATGAACCAATCCATTCTGTGGTTCTTCAACCCCAGAATCAACAACTATCTTTTCATCTCCCCCATCTATAACCCACACGTAAACCGGGCCAGTGGCTAAAAACCTCATGTCCCCCATCATCTGGACAACTCCAAGAGGGACACTGATCTCAGCCTGTTTTAAGGGCATTATCTTATACATCTTCCTCACCTCCTACAAGTTCACCCTTTTCTCTTCTCCTTTTCCTTCTCCTGCAGCAACCTCCACAAAATCTTGCCTGCTCCACTCTTCGGCAGCTCCTTGACGAACTCTACCACTCTCGGATATTTGTAAGCAGCCATCTGTTGTTTTGCCCACTCGATAATCTCCTTTTCAGTAATCTTGCCCTCGTATTCAGGGTTCAGGACGATAAATGCCTTGACCTCTTCAACAACCCTCTCATCTGGAATACCTATAACGCAAACCTCCTTCACTGCCGGATGCCTGTAGAGCACAGATTCAACCTCAGCTGGCCAGACCTTGAAGCCAGAACGGTTTATCATCCTCTTTATTCTATCAACAATGAAGAAGTAGCCATCCTCATCCATGTATCCCAAATCTCCGGTTCTAAAGTATTTTCCGCCATTAATTTCGACAAAAGCCTCCTCTGTTTCCTTGGGCTTATTCCAGTATCCCTTGAAAACTTCTGGTCCCGAAACAACTATTTCACCCTCTTCATTTGGCGGTAGAGGTTTGCCAGTCTCGATGTCAACTACAAGGGCATCCACACCAAAGTCAGGGATTCCAAGGCACTGCAGCTTTGGATTCTGCGGAGGGTTCATGTGCGTCTGCGAGATTGTCTCTGTCAGCCCATAACCCTCCATATACCTAATACCTGTAAGCTGGAAGAGTTTTTCTGCCACTGCCTTGGGCATTGGCGCTCCACCACCGCCAACAACGAGCAGTGAGCTGAGGTCCCTTTCCGTAATCTTTGGGTCACTGAGCAAGTCAACAACCATTGTGGTTATGTTTACCCAGTGCGTGCAGCGATACTTCTCAATCGCTTGTAGTGCTGTCTCCCTATCCCATCTTGTTATCAGCACGATCGTTGCTCCAGTGTAAATTGGAGCGAGCATGGAATGAATCATTCCAGTTACATGAAAGAAGGGTAGAGTGGCTAATCCAATCGCAGCGGGGGTTAGATTGAACCAGTGGACGGAACTTAGGGTGTTAGCACTTGCGGTAAAATGGGTGTGCATGCATCCCTTTGGCATCCCTGTAGTCCCTGCTGTGTATGGAATCAGGGCGAGGTCGTCGCTTCCCACCTCAACGTCCGGTGGACCTCTCTCTCCCATAACCTCGTTCCAGCTAACTGTCCCCTCAACATCCAGTCTGAGCTTTGCAAAGTCCGGGATAGGTAGCGTTGGCTGCTCCGGAATGTAATCCGAAAGGTTACCACAGATAACGGAAATTCCAAGCTTTTTAGCTACAGGCAGAATTCTGCTTGCGAGTTCTGATGTTGTAACCACCATCCTACTCCCAGAATCGCTGAGAACATATTCAAGCTCCCTTTCAACGAGCATCGGGTTTAGTGGAACTGCCACCGCGTTGGCCCTCATTGTGCCGAAAAAGGCTATAACGAATTGCGGGGAATTCTGGGCGTAAATCGCTACTCTATCTCCCTTTTCTATACCCGATTTGCTCAAATAGGTGGCAAATCTCTCAACTGCATCGAGCAGTTCAGAATATGTAATCTCCCTACCATAGTAAATTATCGCTGCTTTTTCTCCAAATCTTCTTGCAGAGGTCTCAACAAACTCAAAAAGTGGAACTCTCGGATACTCAAGGGTTTTTGTCAGCAGTGGAGGCCAGTGTTTGAACCAAGGTCTATTCATATTTTATGTAACATTTAACCCATATTTAATCATTTCTTATGAAGCTTCTTATAATTTTCAACATTAATAATCCAAGCTCATACATGACTACAAATAAGGCAAGACTTGCAAACTGGGTTAATCCGGTGAAATCCATGGTCAGGTTTGTAACCAGCAGAAGAATGACGATGTAAACGGGAATCCTGAAGCTTCTGAAGGTATCGTAGTCAACGATTTTGAAGCGATCTGCAAGAACCATTGCAAGAGGAATCTGGAAGAAAATTCCAAAGGTGAGGAGGAGTTTAAAGGCATTGGTTATCGTTCTTTCCGCCGACAGATAGGGCTCGATCGAACTGCTTAGGGCAATCTTATACAGAAACGGAACGGCAAACTCGTAGGCGAATAAGAGGCCGAGAATGAAAATCAGGTAACTCGGTATCAGAATAGACCTCAGGAATTTTCTTTCATGTTCGTAAAGTCCGGGTTTGGCGAAAAGGTAAAACTCGTAGATTATGTAAGGATAGAGGATGATGAGGGAGAGCAGGGCTGAGAAAGTTAGCCTTATCACAACCCACTCGATGGGGGTGAAGATGTAAAGGTGTTTGTCTCCAACGAGATTATACCAGAAATTCAAAAGGAAACTGTAAGAAACGTAAAACATTACAGAAATTAAAGAGACAAATACGATGCTGATCCTGAGAACCCTTTTTCTCAACTCAGCTATATGCTCTGTTATCTCAAGTTCTCTATCTTCAGGTGGGTTAGTCACGGTAACATGTGGATGCCTTATCAAATAAGCTTAATTGGTGTGTGGGGTATATGGGTTTGTTAACCCCCAAATAGCTGGTCACTCCAGATTGTAGCGATCAAACAGCAACTAACTACAGTTCTTCACAAAGTGATGATGGATAATAACATTTACAACTAATAATATTAACAAATAAAATACAAAAGGCATAGTTAACTTTCGTTTGTATACCAAATCCCTCAGATTTTAGTTAAATTGCGTTTGGTGAGTGAAACAAAACTTAGAGAACCAAATACAATTTAACGTCAGACACAAAATACAATACCGGTACAGTTGCAAGACAATCAAAGCTTGTTAGCCAGCACAAAAACAAGGAAAGTTTGAACTTCAATGAACGGACTAACAAAAACATCAAAGAAATTAATAAATCTGTATAACAAGTTCAGAAGAACCCAAGCGTTGTAAAGCAATACAGAAAAACAGAACATGAAAAACCTGACCACATACTTTCTCGAACAAGTTTTCAATCTTAATTCACTCTTTACTCTATAAGATGTCTCAATTCCCCACCTCTTTCTGTATTTTTCCGCTATAATGGATTCGTAGTAGTAAGGATGGTTGGAGGCGAAGACAATCTTTTGTCCGTCCTCCGCCTCTACAATGAATAAGTTGAAGTGAGCAACTCTGCCATCCTTGGTACTTCCCATTCTATATCTGACAATAGTGGGAGCATCGTACTCCTTCATCAACTTCTTAACCCTTGGATTCTTTATCGCTGGCATTACGAATTTCATTCCGAGCTCTTTTGCTCGCAAGACTCTTCCAGAAATTTGGAGGAAAAATAAATGTTTACTATATTTCAGATGTTATAATGGCATCAGATATCCCAAGGAAGTACTACCACTTCGTAGAAAGAGCATTCAACAAAGGAGATTTCAGGCATTCAAGGTGGCTTTCTTTCAATGCAACAGATTACTCGGATGTATGGGAAATACTGGGCTATTCCTACATTGACTTGGAAGGAAAAACCAATGGGGAGCTTTGGAATGAGGTGCGGAAAGCTGAAAAGAAGGTTAAATTTGGTTTTGGAGGTGTTTAGATGTATATAAAAATGGAAAATATTGGAGGGTTGGAAAGTTTTGAAGCAAAGATAGAACCAAACAAAGTGACATACATCATAGCACCGAATACGGCTGGTAAAACAAGCTTTGTCAGGGGTTTACAGGCTGTTTTTGCAGAAGTGAATCCAAGAGAAGTAATCAACATCTCGAAAACAAAGGCGAGGATAGTCGTAAGTGATAACGGGAAAGTATCTGACCTCACTTTCCAGAAAACACCAACAGGGGTAGAAGTGGAAGGAATGTATCCAGACATCAGAGACCCCAGAGCTTCTTTAATCTCGTTCATCCTTCCAGATTCTAAGGTGGTTCAAGACATAATCCTGAAAGACGGGGATTTGAGAGATTTTCTCAGCAGAATAAGCAAGGCTGACGAATACAAAAAGCTCAGGGATGAAGTGAAGAAGAAGCTCACAGAGAGAAAAGAGATGCTTGAAGTCTTGAGGAAGAGTGCAAAAGAAGTCCCAAAACTAAGAGAGATAAAATCTAAGCTTGAAGGAGAGATTAGCGAACTCAGAAAGAGGCTTGAAGAGGCAACTGTTTCAGATGAGGCAAAGGAGTTACAGGCACAGTTAAATAAGCTAATTGCTGAGAGGGATGCAATCGAGAGCGACATAATTGAGAAACAGAGGGAGAAAGAATTCCAGCTTGGCAAAATTGACACTCTGCAAGCAGAGATAGAGGAGCTCCAGAACAAGATAAAACAGCTTGAAAAGGAAATTCCTGAGCTCAAATTTGAACCTATTATTGAGAGGCTGCAAAAGAGGGCAGATGAAGTCAGAGAAAAAATAGCCCACGAAGTCAGACCTGAATTGAACAAAACCCAGGCTGACGTCTCAAAACTTACTAAAGAGCTCGAAAAGATAACTAAAGGAGAGGAAAGAGCCGGTTATTGTCCCTTCGATAAGCAAGCTTGTAGTAGGTTTACTAAGGAAGTTCTGGAGACTATTCTGGAGGGAGACAAAAAGAGGCTTGAAAACCTCAAAGCATGGTATGAGGAGCTAAACAAGGAGTATAAGAAATATACAGACGAGATAAGAAAGCTCAAAGCGAAGCAGAACGAGATTGTCGAAATTAACAGACAGATTTCTCAGAAAATCAAAAACATCCGTGAGATAGAAGACAAAATAGACAGAATTGACAATGAAATCAGAAACCTGGAAAATGAGAAGGAATTAAAGAATGAAGACATTAAAGCATTGGAGGACAAGATAAAAGAACTTGTAACGGACAAAGACCAGAAGAGAGCTAAAATAGAGGCTGAAATTGCGGAGAAGACCAGACAAGTGAAAGAGATTGAGAGAAGGATTGCAGAGATAAGTAAGCAGTTCGACCCAGAAAAATCCGTTACCGAACTTGAAGAAGAATGGATGAGAGAAATTGAGGAGCTTGAGAAAAAGTACAAGGAATATAGTGAGATTTATGAAAGACAGCTATATGGTGAGGCTAAGGAGTTCAATAAAAGAGTAAATGAATTTCTGAAAATCCTTGGATTCGATAAGAACTTCCACAGGGTTTTAATAGACCCAAACACTCAGAAACTGGTTGTTTATAAAACCCCCACTGAAAGCCAGCCATTGAACACTTTATCTACAAGCGAGAGATATGCTCTTGCAATTTTGATAATGCTGATTGCCAGAGAGATATATATTCCAGAGTTCCCTTTGATTGTCTTAGACGAGGTCTTAATCTCCTTTGATGAGGAAAGAGGAAGAAAAGTCCTTGAATACATTAGAAAAGAGGTTCCATACGTAATCACAACAGCACTGAAAGATAGCGGAGGTATAGAAGTAAAATCAATATAAAAATATTAATATTTAGTTTTTTAAATTTTTAATTTATCCAATAGACTCCCAATCTCGCCTACAAGTTCCAGAATTTGCCCAATAGGTTATTGTTCCTTTGGCTGGGTAGAAGTACCTTTTAAATTTGGATTTATCACTAATGGTTTGCATTGCTGCAAATGCTTTTATCTCAACATCTGGATATACCTCTTTAAGTCGCCAAGCTGCACCCATAAACGTGTGACCTCTAGTCACGATATCATCGACAAATACTACATACCCTATTTCTAAATCTACCATTTTGTTAATTCCCATGCTATTGTAGTGGTCTACAGGTTTTGGTCTCTGGCTTGGTGGAGCATATGATGACTTTTGAATGGCCACCATTCGTTGGATTAATGGCACAACAACTCCAAGTTTTTTGTTTTCCATCGCTTTTGCTATCTGATATGGTGGCCAAAGCTGTCCTTTTTTAATTGGTGTTGATCTAGGCATGGGAACTAAAATCGTATCTTCTTGGAAAAAATCTGCGAAATATCCTTCATCGACTAAACTTTTCAATCGTTCTGCAACATAATATGCCATAGACATTTCTTTTTCAACCGTTATCACTTTTCCCTCTCTAAGTACTGGTTTTTTTACTTTTATAATAGTATCATATTTTATCCAATCCCTTACTTTCTTCGCAAACACACCTTCTTTAGAATTATCTCTAGGACAGTAGGAGAATATTGAGCAGAATGCGAGTTTATCTAACATTTTTTGCATCCATAAATCCCCTACTGAAAACTACTAATGTCTACTACTTTTAACTCAGATATTGGGAATTCTGTTGGTGGCGGCATCATCTCTCTGATGGCACGTTTCAAATCATTGACATTTTTTAAAACACAAGCACCATACTTCATCATTTCCTTGACCCATTCAAAATCCTTCTCTACAAGCGATTTCCAGAAAAAGAGGGGTCTACCAAGTCTTAAGGTTTCCCAACCCTGAGAAATTACCCCGCTACTTTCTCCTGCCTCAACAATAATACTTGCATTGGAGATTAACGCCATCGTTCGATTTCTAAGAACAAAGTGTTTTGGTTTAGTAATATGTCCTATAGGATACTGACTAATTGCTAAATGCTCTTTCATAATTAGCTCTTGTAAAGGTCTATTTTCGGCAGGATAAAATTTGTTTAGAGGGGTTCCTAACACCGCAATAGTCTTTCCTCCATGTTCTATTGCCGTTTTGTGTGCAATCGTGTCAATTCCCTTTGCAAGACCGCTTAACACTATAACTTTGTTATCGATAAGTACTTTCGTTATTTTTAATGCAGCTTTGATCCCCTCAGATGATGGTTTTCTTGTTCCAATTACAGCCACCCGTGGCTCTGGTAGCGGTGTTCTCATTGAACCAGCAATGTAAAGTATTTTTGGAGCATATTTCTTCTCGAACTCATTTAACTTTCGACCCAAAAGCTCCTCAGGAGTGATTTTTCTTATGTTTGCCCCCCATACTTTGTGTAAATTCATATTAATCCCTCACAATATTCTTTCTCATATCTTCCCTATAAATTTCTTTTCAATTTACACACTTTCCAACGGTTCACATACCTCAGCTTTTACTCCTTTAAAAGTTCTTTTTTCAATTTCAATTTCTCTATAAGGTGCGACATCTTTTCCGCTCTTTATTTCAGCATACACAGGACAATCTTTCTTGAATGGACAAACTTGCTCGCAGAACTCTCTTCGCATCCTAATCTTCAACTTGACCTTGATGACTAAATTGTCTTCATCAACACTTTCAACCTCCGGGATTATTGTCATCAACCACTTCTCCGAAATTGCCCCACCTACTTTCTTGGTTCCAACTACTGCAACAAGACCCTTTTCTGCTCCCCATCGAATATACTTTCTAACAGTAACGTATGGCATCCCCGTAGCATTAGCAATCTCTCGTATGGTTTTAGGTTCATCCACGATCTCCCTAAAGACGTAAATCTTGTCCGTAAACATCATTTCGCCAATTGCCTCGTAAACTTCATCCCAGAACTCTTCCAATTCAATCACCTCATCGTAAGTTATATATGTATAGACGTTTTAAGTTAGTGTATAGATGAGACACTCGGATAGAATTCAAGAAACACTTGTTCATGAATTGTGTGGGGTGTTTGATTTAGATATCGCCAGCGAAGATGATGATATTTTGATTGAGGCTCTTAAGCGCACTCTTGGAGACGAAGTTGAGCGATTAAAGCTTGATCTGAACGAACTTGTTAGGAAACTCAAGAAAGAGTACTACAACTCATTAAAGAAGAGATTCAGAGAGAGTTTAGCTGAAGTCAGAGCAGAGTTAAGAGGATCAATCACTAAGAAACAGTTTATGTATCTTGCAGCTACAGTTTTCGCAGAATCTATACTAAATAAGCCCGTTCCAGCATCTCTTGTTTTTGAAATTTTGAGGTGTATAGGTATGGAAGATAGAAAAAATTATCCTAACAGATATTATTTTCTGAGACAACTTGAGGAAAAAGGGCTCGTGAAGAGTATAACGGTCGTAAATTCGAGAGCTGATAGATTGTATTGTTCAGAAGACGAAGGCAAAAAAATAGTAGATGGTTCCAAAGAGTTTGAGAAGTTAATTGAGTTAAAAGAGAGAATATTAAATGATGCAAAAATCAAACACCTTATTAGAACTTACTCTTCAGAAGAACCAAAAATGGACGTTGGTTTACCGAAACTACTTGAAACTAGTCAAGTAATAAGTGAAAAAGAAGACAATGTTAAAGTTTTGTTGTACGGTAGAGAAATAGTAAACATAAGCCAAGATGAAATTAACGAGATTGGCAGGATTGTTAGAGAATGCGGAAGATTTACACAATCAGATTTAAGAAAAGCATATAGGTTCGAGAAAAAAGCTATGGCTTATGTAGTATACGCATATGCGAAAGGATGGATTAGAATGGCTGAGAAAGGTAGAAGGAACTCACTGATTTTTGAAGTGGCACCTCACGAACTGAAGATAAACAATTCGAAAAGTCTTGAAACTGAAACCACATGAAGATATTAATAGAAATAGAAAAAGATACTTTTACCACATCCAAAGGTAGCTAGATTTAGAGAAACTTGTGTAGAACCGCAAGGTTTGGTTTTTAGCTGCTATATTCAGATTGGAGTTGCTTTGGGTATACAATGAAGAAGATTTTGAAGAGTTCTTGAACTGGTTTAACTTTTGGAGTGAACAAAAAGAGAAGTTGTGAAATAAACAAACAAAAATTAACAAAACATTTAAAATCAAGCGATATTTAACAGTTCACCCATCAAAAGTTAACAAAATTCAAGACAAGACAACACTAAATATCGATTAAATCAAGTAATACTCAATCTCCGAACTTATTTACTTTGTGAACTACTGAATTAACCGCTAACTTTATAAATGAGTTCAGCGAAAAATATATATACTCTTGCGAAAACCTTATATACTGCATGAAAAAGCTCAGGGCACTTGGGAAAGTAAAGCACATGTCGAAATCTGGGATGCTTGTAGTTGCTTTAAATCCTGCACATCTCCCCAAAATCGGGAATAAGATTGTTACAAGAAAAATGGAATATGTTGGCACTATCAATGATATAATAGGCCCGGTTTCATCGCCCTATGCACTCGTCAGACCAAAAAACCCTGAGAAAATAGTATTTGAAGATTTATTTGTGGTGAAAGAGTATGGCGGAGGTAGAAAAGGTAAGGGAGAAGGAAGTAGAAAAGGAAGTAGAAAGAAAGGAGATAGAAAGAGAAGAGGATATTGAAGTTTGTCCGGAGTGTGGTAGTCCTCGCCTTATTCGTGATTACCGCAGGGGCGAGTTCATCTGTCAGGATTGTGGGCTTGTGATCGAGGATAGATACATAGACGCGGGGCCAGAATGGAGGGCATTTGACAGTGAACAGAGGGACAAGAGGAGCAGAGTTGGTGCTCCCGTAACCTACACCATCCACGACAAGGGCTTATCAACCATCATTGACTGGAGTAACAAGGACTACTACGGCAAGGCAATTTCCGTCAGAAACAGAGCGCAGCTTTTCAGACTGAGGAAGTGGCAGAGGAGAATTAGGATAAGCAATGCTACTGAGAGAAACCTCGCCTTTGCCCTCAGCGAGCTTGACAGAATGGCATCCGCTCTCGGATTGCCAAAGAGTGTGAGAGAAACTGCAGCTGTCATCTACAGGAAAGCCGTAGAGAAGAATCTGATCAGAGGAAGAAGCATTGAGGGCGTTGTAGCTGCAGCTCTCTATGCAGCATGCAGACAGGCAGGTGTGCCCAGAACCCTCGATGAGATTGCGACATACTCAAGAGTTGATAGAAAGGAGATCGGCAGAACCTACAGGTTCATCACGAGGGAGCTTGGTCTTAAGCTGATGCCGACAAGCCCTGCTGACTACGTGCCAAGATTCTGTGCTGCTCTCGGATTGAGCGGTGAGGTGCAGAAGAAGGCAATCGAGATAATAAAGAAGGCTGAGGAAAGAGAGCTTACGAGTGGGAGAGGACCAACTGGAGTTGCTGCAGCAGCAATCTATGTTGCCTCTATCCTCTTGGGCGAGAGAAGGACTCAGAGAGAGGTTGCAGAGGTTGCCGGAGTTACTGAAGTCACAATAAGGAATCGCTACAAGGAACTGGCAGAGAAGCTCGGTATTGAGATTATACTCTAATTTTTCTGTTTTAATTTTATTTTAAAATAAAATATTCTAACGAAAAGATTATATGTCGTTGTAAGAGCAATGTTAACAAATTGCTAAAGGTGTGTGTATGAAAACCGCTGGATATGATTTTGTTGGTGAAATAGGCGAGGAATTTTTGAACCGAGCAATGGCGGCAGCGTTTTACACAACGACAATCCCCCATACTTTAGAGGCTGAGTATGAACCCGAAAACGTTCCTTCAGAACTCGAAGAGTACGCAAAAGTGAGCTGTAAACTCCACTTAAAGTATCCTCCAACTGTTGACTTCATGAAGGAAGATGTCGTTAGGGTTCTTTTCAACATAGAGGCATCTCTAAAAGTGTTGGGAAGTTTGAGGCTCGAATTCGACGTCACAGCATCAGCACAATGTTCACTAACTTATAACCAGGAAACAAGAATTCTGTCAGTTGACTTCGAAGCAGCCCAGGTTGATGAACTGACGATAAACGACAAGTACGACCTTCCCGAAAACGTCCTCAAAATAATCAACAAAGCCATTAAAGTAACCCTCGATTCTGAATTGCTTGGAAATGTTGGAAGAATAGAGATTGCCCCTATACTACACTCTGCTAAACTCCCAGACATGCCACCTGGAGAAGAACTTACGATCGGTCTTGGTAATGTGAAGATACTCAACGACCGGGTTGGAGCAATTTGCTTAAACTTCCTTGGTTACAGCGGTGGTAATATCGCCGAGATTATGGATTTTACAAATGGCCTTGACTTTTGTTGCGGTATTTCTGAGAACGCCATGCACAGAATATTCGACTTTTGGTGGAGTAGGACTACCAATCCCAAAAGTGGGAGCACATCTGGCAGATGTGATTTGCCCGAAATAATAGACAGTATCTTGGAGGCTATTGGAGGTATCCCGGGAATTGCAGTAAAGGTTGCGACACTCGGATTTGGTGAAGTGGAGTTTGACGTGCTTGAATCGTGGATGGATTATAGCGTAGCGTTTAGGATTACAAGCAAGCCAGATTTTGATTTAAAACCTGGAAACGTAATCGAGATTAGCAACCTCGGTCTTTCACTGGATGCAGAGGCTGTTGCAAAGGTAAGAATTAAAATCACAGAGGAAATTGACACGAGCGGGTTTATTCCAGACTCATGGACTCCGTGGGAAGACGATATAACTATTGACGAGCAGGAAGTCACTCTTCCACTTGCAGATGTCTCAGTCAATGATCTCGATGTTGTAGTTAACAGGGCGATTGCCGAAGTTTACCTTGACGACGAGAACAGGATTATGGCAAAATTAAAAGAAGTGCATTTAACAATAGGTCTGGGCGACTCTTGGATAGAAAATTTAGGTGAGGTTGCAGTAAACTGGTTGATAGAAAGAATTGAAGAGCTGATTAAAGATAGAATACCTCCTTTCCCCCTCTCACCATCTATCATATCTACCAAAATACCGGACACATCTCTGACGCTCAAAGTTGATATAGAGGAGTTCACAACCGACGATTTTGAGGCAGTTATCGGGGCTAACATTGAATTTGAGGGGATTCCCAGATTCATCGTACCTGTTCCGAGGTTCGTTGCGAATCGCGACCCACTTTCACTTGAAGTCCACAGAGCGGACTGCATTTATGTCAAGAAAGTATACGAGAAGAACAAGGTAGGTTACTATTCATTAATGGATGCTATCAAAGATGGTTACGACGGGTGCAAGTACTGTCTTCCCGAGTACCACACACGATAGTCAACCTGTCTTCTCAAATTTTTTCATTGGGAAGTATTCAGTAATGTTAATCATAACCTCTCTGTTCCTTATTACGTCGTAGTTCCTGACTATGAGTTTCTCTCCCTCCGAAATACCAAGTTCTTCAGCTATTGTAGGGTCGGCATCAACAACTTTGCTCCACCTTATCTCCCTTCTTGCCTCGATCCCATGCTTCTTCATTATCCTGCCAATTGGGATGTCGGCCCTCATCAAATCTTCTTTAAAACTGTTGTTGAGCCTCCTCAGCGGTGTATACGAAATAGCTTTCGCGTAAATCTCTCCGTCAGCCTTCAGATACACCACCCTATAATTAACCTCGTCCCCCTCATCAATTTTCAGAAGCTCTGCAAGATTTCTGTCTGCCTTGACTATTCTCTGTTCCAAGGTCTCAATCTGAACCCTTTTCTGTGTTATAGCTTCGATTATTGCTGTCACAGACCCATCTGTTGTCATCAAAATACGATGTATGGCATTCATAACCTTTCAAGTTCCTTTACAGGCCTGCCATCCTTTGTCTCAGGAGCCACATAGTCGAGGAAGCGCTGAAACGAGATGTTGTTCAGTCTGAATGTAACTCTCAACGGTGAGAGGACTGCATCGGCATCACAGAAATTAATCCTCGACACAGTAGCTGTCTGCTTGTTGAGGTAAACAGTCACCTCATTTCCACTCCTGCTCTTCAGTATCTCACTCCTTGCTGTGTCGAGAATCCTTTGCCTTCGGAGCAACTCTCTAAATCTTTCAAGATTTTTAGCCTTGCCCACCAACTTACCGTCTTCAATTTTGATTTCAGCATCCGGGAATAGATTTTTAATCGCGTTAACAACTTTTTCCTCACTCTCTGTCGGATGAATGTCGGTCTCGATTTTAATCTCAACATTTCTGGCGATGCTGAGCAAAATTTGCCTTACAGTCTCAATAAAATCTTCATAATTTCCCTTATTCTCTATAGTAAAATCTGCAATTTCCATTGCCTCTTTTAACCCCCATGATTCTTCCCTTTTATCCCTTTTCATCAAATCTTCGAGGTTCTCAACGTCATCGCTCCTCTTCCTCGTCTTTGCTCTCTCAAATCTCACCTCAAGTGGACTTTCAATGGATATAAGAACGAAATCATCTCCAAATGCTTTTTTAAACCTCTCAACTTCAGCTATACCCCTAATTCCGTCAACAACCACAACTCCACTTTTCCTTGCCTCATCCCTTATTTTCGGAATGCATCTCTTTGCAATAGCGTCCATTCCCTCTTTTTGTCTAAGTTCCGATGCCACTCTTCCCAGATTCTCGTCTGTTAGTTCCAACCCCCTCCTTATTGCCTCCTCTCTCACAGCATCCCCCATAACCACGACTGGAATTCCGAGTTCCCTTGCAATCTGCGCAGCTGTGCTCTTACCGCTCAAAGGATAACCTACAAACGCTATTACCTTCATTGTCAACACCACACTGACAGTGTATTAAATTGTAGTAAGCTACCGCGACTCTAAAATCCTTGCTGTCGGGTTCAACTTTTCTCTCAGAACGTTCTTCCAACTCAACATCCTTAGACCTCTCTTTTCTCTGCACATCGTAAATCCATACTTCTTCCCCAGTCTCAACGACTGCGTATCTCGCTCTCCTTATTCTTGCATAGCTCTCCATAAACCTCTTCACGGGTTCAGAAGCTGTTGGAGAAGCAAAGTCAACACACAAAAGGAGTTTACTTCCAAAAAATCCAAGATAAGCGCATTTTACCAAAAATTTTTTACCATCAAGCTCTAATTCAACCCCTTCATCCTTCTCCAATCTTACTCCTTTCTCTTCAAGCCATTTCATGCTCTGATTTTTGCTACGACTTTCTTGATGGGCGCTGTGAAAATTGGTCTCTCCTTAATTAACCCCTCTGGGCGATATAGCAGCACGAAGTACATCAGCAATCCGAATAGAATATACTCAAGCCAGACTGCTTCAAATGGAAGGTGGAGAAAAGTTCTTATTTCGTGCTTATAGATCGTGAGCAGTATTTTGACTATCACGAAGGTGAAGGTGCCGACAACGACGCCTCTGTTATTCCCAGCCCCTCCAAGCAAGAGCATCAGGAAGGGGTAAAACGTCCATTCAACTCTCGAAAAACTTGTAGCTATGACGTTAACTGAATATAAAGAATACAGCGCTCCAGCCAAAGATGCAAGTGCGGAGCCGATAGCAGCGGTTTTAATCCTTAGAACCATAACACTTTTACCCGTTGCCTCAACCACACTCTCGTTCTCCCTCATTGCCCTCAGCAACCTTCCAAAGGGCGAGTTTGTGAGCCTCCTGACAATAACATATACCAAAAATGCAATAAGAAGGGTTACGACAGTAAAAGCAACCATCCTTTCCTCTCCCGGCACGAAGGCAAGCACATCTGGAGTTGATACACCATAGTATCCTCCAATGATCGCTGTGTTGTAATTGCAGACCATGAACGCAACCTCACTTATTGCCAGCAATGTGATGGCAAGGTAATCTTCAGAAAGCTTTGCGCTCGGTAGAATGAATAGTGCCCCGGTTACAGCGCCGAGAATTGCTGCCAGAGCCAAGCAGAGAAGGAGTAACCCCACGCCATAGACAGGATTAGAGGCTATCAAATCGTTTGTCATTGATCTGATCTGAGCACTCGCCGTTATTATGTCTCCACTCACCCCAAAGGCGTAGATGAGAATTCTGTTGAATATCCCGCCTACAGCAACACCACCCATAAGGACTGCCAGAGCCCTGCCAAAGTTCGGTATACCTGCAAATCCGTATTCCAAATTCAGGCTCAGCGATACTATCGTGTAAAAACCGAACCACAGGGCTATTGTGACGATGACTTCTTCCATAATACTCTCCTCCAGTTAACCCCCGTTATACCTCTTGGAGCTAATATCAGCACAATTACAAGAACAACTAAGGAAATCACCTTGCTGTAGAGAAGTATTCCCGTCCCCAATATGGCTGAGAGGTTGTAGGTTAAAAAGGACTCTGAAAATCCGATGATGTATCCTCCAAGCAACGCTCCATTTATGTTAGCCAAACCTCCGACTATGCTGGCTGCAAATATTGAAACGATGATGATTGCTCCTGTTGAGGGGACAATTTCCTGTCTGAAGGGCAAAAGTGTGCCTGCCATTGCCGCCAAGGCACCTGAAAGAAACCACGAGAACAATCTCGTGTACTCTACATTTACACCCATAACTTCAGCCAAATCAGGATTCTCCATGGATGCTCTCAGCGCAACACCAAATCTGGTTTTGTATAGGAGGAGAAAAAGACCAAACAGAGATAAAAAGATCACAAGACTGGAGACAAGAAGAATTGCTGACAAGCCTGCCAAGTTAAAATCATAAGGTGTAAATATAAATCTAGAAGCAGATTTGTGTGTAAACTGGGCAAGTGAATCGGAGTAGGAGCCAATAATCCCGAGAAGTATTAGATCAAGAGCTAAGGTCGAGATCATGAGAATGACAACAGAGGCTTCTCTCTTTATCAAGGGTCTTAACATTAGAAGATAGACTGTGAGACCGAGAAGGCCGCCAAGAACGAATGTAAAGGGGAGAGAATAGTAGGGGTGAAGATTGTATAACCTCAAAAGAGTGAGAGAAATGTAAGAGCCGAAAACTGCAAAAGATCCCTGTGCAAAGTTCGGTACGGCTGTAGTAATGTAAGTCAGTGTCAAACCAACACTTAGAAGGACAAGAAGATTTGAGTAAACAATTGCTCCCTCTATGACGCTCATGTGCGTTGCAATGGGTAAAGTTTTAAAATATTAACGATTCCTTTATATCATGATTCGCGGGAAACTGTGCGTATTGGTAGCTGTGCTGACACTGCTGTCGGCCACGGCTGTAGTCTCTGCAGAAGAGATAAAGATAGGAGTGCTGGTAGATCTGTCCGGACCGCTAACAACATACGGAACAGACATAAAGAACACACTTGAAATAGCAAAAGAGGACATAAACTCGTATTTCAAGGCAAACGATCTGCCCTATACTGTGGAGTTTTACGTTGAAGACACAAAGGTAGACCCGAACATTGCCCTTCAGAAGGTACAAGACCTGTATGCAAAGGGCATAACACTTGTTATAGGTCCCATGGGCAGTGGTGAAGTGTCCAACATTAAGAGCTTTGTGACATCAAACAAGATAATCATAATCTCACCATCCTCAACTGCTCTGCCAAGCCTTATCGGCGTGACGAAGCCGGAGGAGAAGAAATACATCTTCAGGTTTGTTGGCACAGATGATCTGCAAACAGATGCAATAACAGCTGAACTCAAAGATGCTGGAATTAAAGCAGTTGTTATTGCTTACATTGGAAATGCGTGGGGCAAGGGTCTCTATGAGACGATCAAGCCCAAACTTGATGCAGCAGGGATTGAGGTCAAGAGTTATGTGGAGTACCCAGACCCACCACCCGCGGACTTCTCACCATACATAGCGGAAATGGAGAAATCCGTGTCTGAACTTCTGAAGACTTACAAGCCTTCTGAGGTTGCCGTCGTAGCCTTCAGCTATGAGGAGGCTGCAACGATCCTCGCTCAGACGAAGAGTGACAGTCCACTTCTCAATGTCGTATGGTTTGGGTGTGATGGAACGGCTTTGAGCGGCAAAGCACTTGATGTATGCAACAGCGCATCCAAAGTAGGTTTATATTCGACACTATTCGAGTCCAAAGGCAAGAGCTTTGACGAGTTGAAGGCAAAGTACAAGGAGAAGGGCTTTGGTGAAGAGCCCTACCAGTATGCAATGAATGCCTATGATGCAGCATGGGTTCTGGCGTTGAGTTACGTCAAGGTCATTGAAGAAAAGGGAAGTTACGATGCAGATACCATGGCTGAAACGATTCCACAGGTTACAGTTGATTACAGTGAGGGTAAATACGGAGTTTATCCTGTCACAGGAACGATAAAGCTAAACGAGTGGAATGATAGAGCAAGTGGTGACTACGCGATTTACTACGTCACCGAAGAGTGCAAGTGGGATAAAGCGGGAACTTGGATATTCGACGATAACAAGATTGAGTGGGCGCACAAGCCTGAGGCTCCAGCACCACCAGCCACAACACCTGCAGAACAGAAAAGGACTCCCGGTTTCGAGTTTGCACTTGCAGTTGTGGGTGTGCTGGCAGGAGCTTACTTGATAAGGAGAAGGCAGTGAACCATGAAAGTTCTTGAAACTCAAAATCTTTCTAAATTTTTTGACGGTCTTAAAGCCTTAAACAGGGTTAACATAGGAGTAGAGAAGGGTAGTATAACCCTTGTTATAGGTCCAAACGGGAGCGGAAAAACGACTTTCATCAACACCGTCTCAGGATTTTACAGGGCCGACGAGGGAAAGGTCTTCTTTGAGGGCAGAGATATAACAAATAAGCCACCTTACGAGATCAGCAAGCTCGGCATAGTGAGAACATTTCAGATTCCTCAACCACTGAAAAAGATGACAGTTCTTGAGAATCTGCTGATAGCCCCGGATGGCTACGGAGAGAGTGTCCTGAATACGATTACTGGAAAATGGATGAACGAGGAGGAGGAGATAGTGGAGAAGGCCTTCAAGATACTTGAATTTCTAAAGATAGACCATCTCTGGGATTCAGAAGCTCAAAACCTGAGTGGGGGGCAGCTGAAACTGCTTGAAGTGGCGAGAGCGATGATGAAGGATGCAAAGCTGATCATTATGGATGAACCGATAGCTGGTGTTAACCCAGTGCTATCGCATGATATGCTTGACAGGTTCGTTGAACTCAAAAAGATGGGGATAAGCTTTCTCATAGTGGAGCACAGACTGGACATAGTGCTTAAATACTCAGACCACATCTATGTTATGGCCAATGGCAGTGTGATTGCAGAGGGCAAGGAGGAGGATATACTGAATAACCCGAGAGTTGTGGAGGTGTATCTCGGTGCTTCGGACAGTGAAGTTGAATGCGGGGTATAAAGAACTCCATATCCTCTTTGACGTGGATGCGGAGATGGAAAAGAACAAGATTACCGCAGTAGTCGGCCCTAACGGCTCTGGTAAGTCAACACTGCTAAAATCCATCTTTGGCCTTGCAACAATCCATTCAGGAAAGGTATTTTTCAACGGTGGGGAGATCACAAAGTATCCGCCCCATGCAAGAACAAAGATGGGGATAGCCTACCTGCCCCAGACAGACAACGTCTTTGCCAACCTGACTGTTGAGGAAAATCTAAGAATTGCAGCTTATACCGTGGACAAAGATGAGGTCAAAGATAGAATAAATACTGCTCTGGATATTTTTCCTGAACTCGAAAGATTCATGAAAAGAAAAGCTGGCACGCTTAGCGGTGGGGAGAGGCAGATGCTCGCAATGGCAACTGCGTTGGTGAGAAAGGCAAATGTTCTGATGCTTGATGAACCAACTGCTCAGCTTGCGCCAAAGTTTGCCGAACTTATCTTCGACAGAGTTGTCAAGCTTAGAGATGATCTGAAGCTGACAATTCTGCTTGTGGAACAGAACGTGCAGAGAGCCTTAGAGATCAGTGACGATGCTTATCTACTTGTCAGCGGTAGAGTTGCCTTCAGCGGAAAAGCCAATGACCTGCTGGAGCACGAGAAGTTTGAGAAGCTCTGTATGGGTATTTTAGATTAACAGTATTTAAAATAAAATCCTTTTCTCTTAACATGCTCTACCAGTCTTCTGTAGGTGCCATTAACGCTGAGAGTTTCCGAATCACCGACCATTATTAGCTTTCTTTTCGCCCTCGTTAATGAGACATTTAATCTTCTCAAATCTTCGAGGAACCCAATCTCCTTATTCTGATTACTTCTGACGAAGGAGATAATTATCACCTCCTTTTCCCTGCCCTGAAATCCATCCACCGTGCTCGTTTCAACATCAACCCTTCTCCGCAGGAAATCAACCTGATCGTCGTAGGGTGTAATCACCCCGATCCAGTCCTTCTTAATCCCCATCCTGAGCAGTTCAGTAACAATTCTCTCAACTATCCTGCACTCAAGCTCGTTATATCTTGATGTTGAATCTGCAAGCTTTCCCTCTCCTTTATCAGGGCAGCGAAAGGTGTCAATAAAGACGAGCGGCTCATCAGGATCAAGAACTCGCCAGAAACCATTTGACTTAGGTTTGATTCTGAAATCTCTGAGAGTGATATTTTCAACGCTTTTGTGGGCTTTTATCTTCCCTCCATAAAATTCTCGGTTTGGAAACTCCATTATAGCTGAATTCATCCGGTACTGCACTTCAAGAAGCTGTGATTTGATGGGGTATCTCTCAATAAGCATCTCAAAAAGGGTTCTGGTAAGTTCCTGAGCCTTCACAACCGTTGGGGGTAACTGTTTGTGATCTCCAGCCAGAATAAATCTTTTAGCCCTGTTTATTGGTATCAGAACGCTTGGAAGCGTTGCCTGACTTGCCTCATCTACAACAGCCACGTCAAAGGAGTCTTCGACAAGAAAAGCTGATGAGTTGGTTGCGAGCACAACCTCACTCCCTTCCACGATATCCATCGCTATCTCATCCTCAATTCTCCTCATCTCGTCGTAAAGTAAATTCAGCTCTTTTCTGAACTCAATCCATCTTGCCATTGATCTGATTTTTGCTGCTGAAACCCCTCTCGTTCCTTTCCCAGTCTTGGCGAGCTTTTGGATTTCTTCATCGCTCAAACCTCTTCGCATGGCGGGAGAGGGTTTGACAAGTCTCTGCATCTCCTCTTCCAACCTCTCGATTTTATTTTTCAACTTCTTCACCTTTACGTAGCGCTCGTGCTCAGTAACTTTGGCAGATAGTGTAAAGCACTTGAGTTCCTCATCAACCCTCGACGGATGGCCTAATCTGACGATTTTCAAGTCTGAGAGAATTTCAACGAGGTTGTCAACTGCAGTGTTGCTTTCAGCGGTGACGAGAACCTTTTGACCCCGTTTAACAAGTTGCCTGACCACCTCGGCTATCGTCCTCGTCTTACCAGTTCCAAAAGGTCCGTGAATGAGGAGGAAATCTTCCGTTGCGAGAGCGAGAGATACCGCTTTTCTCTGACTGGCGTTAAGCATACTGTCAAATGGCTCAAAACTGACTTCTTCAATTTCAGATGGTGTCTCCACTCCGAGAGCAAATTTCAAAGCTCTCAATCCGCTCTCGCTCAGATTGTTTAGGTTCTCGATCCACCTTTTGAAGGTCAGGTCGCTTGCATAGAGGTCAATTCTAACATCTTTAAGAGCCCAGTCAGGGACGGATTCAAGAGCGACGGTGATATACTTCGACCCTTTTTCAGCCACAACTCCCCTCAGATCACTTTTCAGCGGATCTCCCCGGCTTATCAGCACCTCATCTCCTACAGATATCTCCGTCTCGATTAGTCTTCTCCTGCCGTATCTGACAAGCTTGTATCCGAACTCCTCACCCACAACCTTCCCTCTCAAGCCAAGAATCGCTCTTCCCTTCTTCTCTCTCTTCTCTCCACTGAGCCTACGGATTTCATTGAGCATCGCATCAATCTGTGCCCTTCTTTCAATTTCTGTAAGATCAATTAGCCTCTTTCGGAACTTTTCAACTTTCACCATCCAGAATAATCACAGCAGCTTTATTATCCTTGGCATGGCATCAGCAGAGAAATCAAGCTTTTAGTCGAACAGAGCTTCTGCAGGCTGGAGTAGGTAGTGGACGCTAACCGATCTGATAACCCTTAAGTACCCCATGCTTGAGAGAATCGGCATGGAAAATGTTGAGCTGCTGATTGAAGCTCTGCCATACATAAAGGATTTTCACGGAACCACGATGGTTATAAAGATTGGCGGTCATGCGATGGTGGATGATAAGGTTCTGGAAGAAACGATAAAGGATATAGTCCTCCTATATTTTGTTGGCATCAAGCCAGTAGTGGTTCACGGTGGCGGTCCTGAAATCTCAGAGAAAATGGAGAAACTCGGATTGCAGCCAAAGTTCGTCGAGGGTTTGAGAGTGACTGATAGGGAAACGATGGAAGTCGTTGAGATGGTTCTTGATGGAAAAGTTAACTCCAAAATCGTCACAACATTCATAAGGAACGGTGGAAAAGCTGTAGGATTGAGCGGAAAAGATGGGTTGCTTGTCGTTGCGAAAAAAAAGGAGATGAGAATGAGAAAGGGAGAGGAAGAGATAATTGTTGATCTCGGTTTTGTTGGTGAAACTGAATACATAAATCCAGATATTCTGAGAATTTTGCTTGAGTATGGGTTCATTCCCGTAGTTTCCCCTGTTGCAACCGATCTTATGGGTAATACATACAACCTTAACGCGGACATAGTTGCTGGCGAGATTGCTGCAGCATTGAAGGCAAAAAAGCTCATAATGCTCACAGATGTTCCGGGAATTCTTAAAGACCCCGAAGATAAAGGCTCGTTGATTTCTCGGATCACCCTTTCCGAACTTGAGGACATGCGGAGCAGCGGTGTGCTGAAGGGAGGAATGATACCAAAATTCGAGGCGATTGTGAGGGCACTCAAGAATGGAGTGGAAAAAGCCCACATAATTGACGGCTCCAAGCCTCATTCGATACTTATCGAACTTTTCACAAAAGAGGGCATAGGGACGATGGTGGAACCGTGAACAAGCTTGGAATTCAACCTGATGTTAGGCACAGCCCGAAAGAGGCCTTTGAATTTGCTGCAAACAATGGTTTTACACATGTCGAAATACTAATGGACCATCCTCTTTATTCCCTCAAAAATCTGAGCTATGTAGAGGTAATTGAGCTTAAGTGGAGTTACGATCTCGATTTGCTCATTCACGCTCCTGCAACAAGCACGAATTTTATCTCTCTCAGCGAGGACATGAGGAAAGCGAGTTACGAGGAGATGAGGAAAGTATGTTATTTCGCAGATAAATGCGGTGCTGAAGTGGTGACCTTTCACATAGGCTGGAATCCGGCGTTCATCAGCAATGGCCAGTTCTACTTTAATAAATCACTTTTCGACAAACATAATGAGACGGTTTTGCTGACGGAATTCAAGCCCTTCGTCGAATCCTGCCCGGTAACCCTTGCACTGGAGAACACGATTTTGATAGAGGATGGACTTGAGAGAGCGCTAACAGATATTCTTGAGTCAACCGATCTCGGTCTGACGATTGATGTGGGGCACTACAACATTCGGGAGAATCCCTTCTTTATGGAGAACTTTGAGAGAGTTGTCAACATGCATCTACACGACAATGACGGTAAAAGGGACTTGCATCTTGCCATGGGCAGAGGAAATGTTGATCTTGGAAAATTCAGACTTAATGAGTACGTAGGTTTTTTAACCATTGAGACGAGGGAGGAAAATGCGATACTCGAAAGTAAAGATTACATCTCTAAGTATGTGGGGTGATGGTTGTGAAGGCTAAGGAGCTTGAGTTTGAAGGGCATCTGATTGATTCGATGATACTACCCAAGGCTCTCGACACCATACTCGATCTCGAAGGTGAGTTCGAGATATTAGAGTTCAGGATTGGAAAGAAAAAGCAGGATCACAGTTACGCGAGAATGATAGTTTTTGGTAAAGATGATGCTCACCTTGACCAAATTCTGAAGGAGTTGCACAGAATAGGCGCGAGAGTAATCGAGGTTGAGGAGGTTGAGGTTGCAAAAGCACCGGCAGATAAAGTTCTGCCAGATGGGTTCTATGTTACAACAAATCATCCAACCTTTGTTAGGTATCAGGGAGAGTGGCTTGAGGTTGAGGACATAGGTATGGACAGGGTAATCGTGATAAGGGATGGTAAAGCCTATTGTGTGCCCATAGATGAAGTAGTTAAGGGAGATTTGGTTGTTGTTGGCGAAAAAGGTGTGAGGGTAGTCCCACCTGAGAGGCCGAGGAAGTCCACATATTTCGAGTTCATGGGAGGTAGAGTGTCTTCGGAGAGACCGACTGAGAGAATGATAGAGGCAATCGCAAAGGAAATCTACGATCTCAAACTCAGCGGTGGTAAGATCGCTGTCGTAGCTGGACCGGCAATTGACCACACCTCCGCAAGAGATGCACTTGCAGCCATGATAAGAGACGGCTATGTTGATTTGCTGCTGTCGGGCAATGCTCTTGCCGTTCACGATATAGAAATCTCAATCTTCGGAACATCTCTCGGTATGGATGTGAGTAGGGGCAGACCTGTGCCAGGAGGGAACAGACACCATCTTTATACGATAAGCAAGATTATCGCTGCTGGAGGTATAAAGAAGGCTGTGGAGAAGGGAATAGTTAAGGACGGAATAATGTATGAGTGTGTGAAAAGGAACGTTCCCTTCATCCTCGCAGGATCGATAAGAGATGATGGACCTCTGCCTGAAGTCATAACGGATGTTATGATGGCGAAAAAGGAGATGAAGAGGGCTTTGAGAGGGATAAACATGGTTATAATGCTCGCAACAATGCTGCACAGCATCGCTGTGGGCAATCTTCTACCTTCAACCGTGAAAACGATCTGTGTTGACATGAATCCGGCAACGGTCACAAAGCTCATGGACAGGGGGACGCACCAGGCCATTGGAGTTGTTACAGATGTTGGTTTGTTTCTCCCCCTACTATATGAGAAGATAAAGGAGCTTGAAGTGAGGGAAGGTAGGGGCTAAGTTTAAGTTAAACCTTCAAAAAGAAGTCAACGAATTTCTCACACAGCTTGTTGTGATCCTCAATTTTTTCTCTACTCTCTTCAAGAATCTTTTTCCTTTCTTCCTCACTCAATCCCGCTTTTGGATCAGAAATCCACTTTTCAATAAGCTCAAGTGTCATCTCTACGTGGAACTGCATTGCAATTGCCTTTCCCGCGACAAAGCACTGATTCTTAACCTCATCACCAACGTAGATCAGCTCAGCACCAGCAGGAAGGTCGAAAGTATCACCATGCCACTGAAAAACCTCGATCTCATCCGGCAATTGGAATCTGTCGCTTACCTTCTTCACTTTTCTCCATCCGATCTCCTTGATGTAGGGATAAACTTTCTCACCGAGTGCTGCTGCGATAAGCTGTGCTCCAAGGCATACACCAAGAACGGGTTTATTTCTATAATTTTCTCTAATCAAGTCCATTTCCCACTTGAGAAACTGATACTTCTCTGCCTCGTAAACACCCATTGGGCCACCGAGAATTACAAGAGCGTCGAACTCCCCTACTCTCGCTTCTCTGTATGCCTCAACGTAATAGTAATCAATACCCCTGTTTCCAAAAACTTCCTCAAAGTAGCCAAGCCCCTCTGCCGGATGATTTTTGATCGCTGCAACCTTCATGTTACGAATTTTGCAGGAAAAATATAAAGTTCTCGGTCACTCGACCGTCACGCTCTTTGCCAGATTTCTTGGCTTATCAATCTCGCAGCCCCGCAATCTTGCGACATAGTAGGCAAAAAGCTGTAATGCAACGGAGTAGGTTAATGGTGTTAGAATTGGATTAGTTGATGGAACCCGGATGGTATAATCTACAAACTTCTCTATCTCGTCATCCTCCTCATTCGCAACTGCGATTACCGGAGATTCTCTGGCTTTGATCTCCTTGATGTTCCCCAGCATTGAGTCATAGGTTTTATCTCTAACAATACATGCAACCACTGGCGTTTTTTCCCCCAATAGGGCAAATGGACCATGTTTAAGCTCACCGGCAGGATAGCCCTCGGCGTGAATATAGGAAATTTCCTTGAGCTTTAAAGCACCTTCGAGAGCTATCGGATAGCCAATACCTCTGCCCACATACATCATGTTTTCGTATCCGGCAAAGGTTTCCGAGATGGATGAAATTTCATCCTCCATGTCAAGTATCTGTCTGATCTTCTGCGGAATGCTTCTGAGTTCATTCAAAAGCTCCTCTATCTCCTTTGGCGGCAGGTTGGAAATCTTGGCTGCAATGAGATACAGGACTGTTAGCTGAGCGATGAAGGTTTTGGTAGCAGCAACTCCTATCTCGGGTCCCGCTCTCGTGTAAATAACATGGTCTGCCAGCCTTGTTGCAGTACTCCCGAGAACATTTGTTATCGCAAGAACTCTCATTCCGAGCTTTTTAGCCTTCCTCATAGCCTCAAGCGTATCTGCAGTCTCTCCACTCTGGGTTATTCCCACAACGAGTGTTCTGGACAGAGGAGGATTGCTGTAGTTGAATTCTGATGCATACTCCACCCTCACCGGAATTCCGGCGAGCTCCTCGATGAGGTATTTACCTATAAGGCATGCGTGGAAGGAGGTTCCACATGCAACAAACAGGATATCCGATATTCCTGCAAAAATTCTGCTGTCTATCTCTATATCCTCTCCCAGATACTCAAGAAGGGTATCTTCAACAACCCTCGGATTCTCATGAATTTCCTTCAGCATAAAGTGCTCGTATCCCCCCTTCTCAGCGTCCTCGATGCTCCATGGAACTATCTCAATCCCCTTCTCGACTTCAACACCATTTTTGAGTATTCTGTATCCATCTTTACTGACAATAACACTCTCTCCATCGTCGAGATAGACAACCCTGTTCGTGTATTCCAGCATTGCCGGTATATCAGACGCCAGAAAGAATTCTCCATCTCCCACGCCAAGAACAAGGGGGCTTTTGTATCTCACTGCCACAAGCCTCGCATCATCCGCCTTCATTGCGACAAAGGCATACGATCCCTGAAGCTCTTCGGCGGTCTTCATTACCGCATCGGCAAAGTCCTCTCCTCTCTCAACCCAACTCTCTATCAGGTGCGGAATTACTTCTGTATCCGTTTCTGACCTGAACGTATGCCCTTCATTCTCCAGTCTCTCCCTCAGACTCCTAAAGTTGGATATTATCCCGTTATGAACAACAGCAATTCTGCCCTTGCAGTCGAGATGGGGATGGGCGTTTATTTCAGAAGGTTTTCCGTGAGTTGCCCATCTTGTGTGTCCCAGTCCAATTTTCCCCCCGCCGAGACTGAAGTCTTTGATGTCCCCTATAGCTCCAACATTCTTCTTAACCACAATCTCGCCATCTTTCGCGATAGCCACTCCCCACGAGTCGTAACCCCTGTATTCAAGTCTTCTCAGTGCTGAAATCGCAACTTCATCAGCATTCCTAAAGCCGACGTAGCCAACTATTCCACACATAGGCTATACCACCATCGAGTCGTCCGGAATTCTTCCAAAGACTACCTTGCCGGGAGATATCTTGCACCTGTTACCAATTATGCTCCCTGCCTCGATTACAACATTGCTGCCAACACTACAGTTTTCACCGATGAACGCCCCTGCTTCGATTTTATGCACTTCTCCTTCAACGATTACCGAAGCCTGATCGCTTATCGTCGTAAACTTTGCTCCGATCACGCAGCCGTTGTCAATAACCGAATCTTTGATGTACGATTGAGGACCGACTACAACATTATCTCCGATAACGGAATTCTCAATATAACATAAAGCTCCAATTCTAACATTGTCTCCTATTGACGTTCGGCCTTTAATGATGGTATTCTGCCCTATTTCACAATTTCTACCAACCACAGCATCTCTGATGAACGCACCGTGCTTTACGATAGAGTTCATCCCTATCGAAACATCCCCTACTATTTCAGCGTCATCAATTTTGCCAGAAACTGTTACCCCTCTGAAATCCATTGCAATCTCATTTATTTTCAGTATGTCCCATGGATACACAATATCGAGCCATTTTTCAGCTTCTACGGCCGAAAATTCATACCCAGCTTCAGTCATTCTGTTTATGACTGTGGGTATGTCAGTGATGTCATTGATGAATTCAAAAATTTCGCTGCCAAATCTGTAAATCCCCGTATTAATTAAGGCGGAAATGGGCTTCTCAGGCTTCTCAACCACTCTCCTTACCTTGCCCTCGACAACTTCCAGAACCCCATATTTCGAAACCTCATCCGCCCTCTTGAATGCTACGCTCCACTTTTCAAGCCTCTTTAAAGTTTCAGCATCAAAGATATTATCTCCCGAAACAACAACGAAATCGTCGCTTAAGAATTTCTCTGCCTGCTTTAGTGCATGTGCAGTCCCGAGCTGCTTTTCCTGAATCGCATATTCTATATTTACACTCCACCTGCTTCCATCTCCAAAATAATCCATAACTCTGGTTCTTCTATATCCCACAACCAGAACGATATCTCTGATTCCAGCCTCTCTGAGAGATTCAATGACGTATTCCAAAACTGGCTTGTTTCCGATCTTTATCATCACCTTCGGTTTGTTCACTGTGAATGGCCTCAGTCTCTGTCCCTCTCCTGCTGCAAGAACTGCTGCCTGCATAAAATCACCTCAGAAAGGTGCCGGGCTCAACAGTGCCTCCAACAACCTTGCCCGGCGCGATAAAGACATCGTTACCCACCATCGCTCCTACATTTATGGAAACGTTTATACCAGTCTTAACACCATCGCCCACCACTGCCCCAAACTTTTTTCTACCCGTTGAAACGATCTTGCCCTTCACAGGAACCTTAATCTCCCTCTCATCCAACCTTAGATTGGCAACCTTTGTTCCCGCACCAAAGTTGCATCCCTCTCCAATCACCGAATCGCCCACATAGTTGAGATGGGGCAGATTGGTGTTGGACATTACGATTGAATTCTTTACCTCAACAAAGGCTCCAATGTGACAGTTATCACCAATTGATGTAAAGGGGCGAATGAAGCAGCACGGACCAATTCTGCAATTCCTTCCTATAACCACGGGTCCAATGATGTAGCTGCCAGACATCACAACACTCCCCTCATCAATGAAAACATTTCCTTTTATAACAGCACCGTCTTCAACCTCTCCTTTAATCTCCGGCTTTACATCCTTCAGAAGGGCCTCGTTTGCCCTTAAAAGGTCCCAAGGATAGCCCACGTCAATCCAGCGATTTAGCTCTACAGCCTCAAACACAATGCCATCGCTGATGGCAAGTTGAATTGTGTCTGTCACCTCGTATTCTCCCCTCTCAGAAACTCCCGTTTTCTCCAGATAGTCCAGCACGGCTGTATCGAACTTGTAAACACCGGCGTTTATGGTGTTGGTTGGTGGCTGCGATGGCTTTTCAATTATTCTTTTGACTTTTCCATCTTCAACAACAACTACACCGAAATCCTGTGGTTTGGGAACGCTGTAAACTCCCAGAGCCCTTTTACTGGAAGCAATTTTTGCAATGTCCTCTGCACTCACAATGTTGTCTCCATTCAGCATTATAAAGTCTGAGTTTATCAAATGAGTGGCAGACTTTAGAGCGTCTGCTGTACCAAGCTGCCTCCTCTGCTCGATGTATTTTATTTTTACTCCCCACCTGCTGCCATCACTAAAATAACCCCGGATGGTCTCACTTCTGTACCCGACAACGAGAATCAAGTTATCAATCCCAGCCTTTTTCAGCTCGATTATAAGGTGCTCGAGAATTGGCTTGTTCGCAACGGGTAGCATTACCTTCGGTTTTGTGTATGTGAGGGGACGCATTCTCGTCCCTTCTCCGGCTGCGAGAATTACTGCCTGCACAAATTCAGAATGGCATATATCGTTAAAAAGTTAACTATCGTTCGTCCTTTTTCACTGTTTTGAGAGATTGCTTACATCTCGAAATCGCATGGCTCAAGGGGCTGAAGGTTTAATCTCGGCCTCTCGTTTGTCGCAAAAGCCATGTATCTGTAAACGCGATACATAAGAGAGACATAGCCGTTCATAAACTCCACAACCCCTTTATGTCTTTTTCCGAGAATCAGGGTATAGAAGAAATTGAATATCCAGACAAAAACCACAGCTATTCCGAGCACATCCAGAATTATCCCGTAAAAAAGGCCAAGAGGAATTCTTAGGAGAGCTTCCGTTCTTTCACCCATGCTTGCAGTATGGGTGCAATGTTTATAATTTTTGCCGATGCCAAAAATTTATTTTCCCTTTTGACCAAGCTTACCTCTGCGATGGTTAGTAAGGAGCTAATGGATGCACTGAAGGCTGCAGGAATTAGGAGGCTGACCGATCTGCAGAGAGAGGCATACAGAAAGATAGTCACGGGAAAGGACGTGCTTATCGTAGCTCCAACAGGCAGCGGGAAAACGGAGGCAGCTTTAATTCCCGTTTTTGACAAAATCATCGAGACGAATTGGAGAGAAGGAATTGTTGCCATTTACATAACTCCTCTGAGGGCGTTGAACAGAGATATGCTAAGAAGGATAAAGAGGATAACAGAGATGCTCAGGATAACAGTGGACGTTAGACACGGTGACACACCAGAAAGTGTGAGGGTAAAGCAGTCAAAGAAGCCGCCTCAGGTGCTCATCACAACACCTGAGACCTTCCAGATTCTCTTTCTCGGAAAAAAGCTGAAGAAGGCTCTGAAAAATGTTAAGTTTTTGATCATAGACGAGATTCACGAAATTATAGACAGCGAGAGAGGCGTGCAGCTGAGCATCGCCATCGAGAGGCTGAGAGAGGTTGCAAAGTTCCAGACCATAGGCCTCTCAGCGACGGTCAGCAGGCCAGAGGTTGTTTCGAGATTTCTTGGGTCACATGCAGAGGTTGTGGAATGGAAAGCTGAGAAGGAATACGATGTATGGGTCGTAAAGCCTGAATATGATGGTGAGATTGCTGATGAGCTTGAGGTTGAAAAGGAGATTGCGGCAGAACTTAAGTTCATAGCTGATGTTGTGAAAAGGTACGGTTCGGCTTTGATATTCGTGAATACTCGCCAGACGGCAGAGGCACTGGGTGTAAAGCTGAAAAAGCTCGTCAAGGCTGAAGTTCATCATGGAAGCCTCTCAAGAGAGGCAAGGGTTGAGGCAGAGGATAAGTTCGCAAGGGGTGAGCTTGAAGCTCTCATCTGCACGTCATCAATGGAACTCGGAATTGACATCGGACATGTGGATGTGGTTGTGCAATACGGCAGCCCGCGACAGGCTGTCAGACTCGTTCAGAGGGTTGGGAGGAGCGGACATGGCTTGGGGAGGGTTTCGAGAGGATATATTGTGGCAAGCAGCTTCGACGATATTCTTGAGTCTATTGTGATACTCAGAAGGGCTAAGGAAGGGTTGCTTGAGGATGCTGAGATACACTTCGGCAGCCTTGATGTTCTTGCCAACCAGATATGTGCCATAGCTCTCGAATACGGAAGAATTGACGCTGAAAAAGTTTACAGAATTATAAGAAAAGCCTACCCCTATAGAAATCTGAGTTTTGAGGATTTTGAGAAAATCTGTGAGTATCTGGGCAAGATCGGAAAAATCTTCTACGATGATGGAGAAATCGGGGCAAGGAGAAATACGAGGAGATACTTCTACAGCAACATCTCGATGATTCCCGATGAAAAAAGATACAAGGTTGTTGATGTCGCATCCGGCAGAACAATAGGTTCTCTCGACGAGAGTTTTCTCTCAACCTTCAGTGGCGAGATTTTTGCGATGAAGGGAGAACTCTGGAGAGTTCTCAGCGTTGAGGATGTGGTGAAAGTTGAACCAGTAGCAGTTGAGGGCGAGATTCCCTCATGGGCAGGAGAAGAGATTCCTGTGCCCTTTGAGGTTGCTCAGGATGTCGGAGTTCTGAGGAACTGGATTGCAGGAAATATCAGAACTAAAGGAGAGAAAGGAGCGGTTGAGGCAATCCGAGAATTCACGAATGAGAATGCCGCAAAATTTGTCGTTGATGTTATCTCCAGACATATGGAGAAGGGCTTTTCCATTCCAACCGACTCCCACATCGTTATAGACGGTTCGGAAGGCGTAACTGTCATCAATGCCTGCTTTGGGCACAAGGTTAACGAGTCAATCGGTAGAATACTCGCTCTGCTGCTATCAGCAAGGAGAGGAGGTAGTGTATCAGTTGAGATTGATCCCTATCGGATAAAGTTATCCCCTGCAAAGCCTGATGAGGTTTTGAATGTCCTTAAAGTTGTAGAACCAGAAAGCGTGGAGTTTCTGGGTGAAAGGGCTGTTTTCGATACCAGATTGATGCAGTGGAAAATCATCAATGCTGCGAGGAAGTTCGGGCTCATTGACAAGGAGGAAGAACTTAGCAGGATCAACCTGAGGAATCTCGTTCTGAAGCTCAGAGACACCCCGGTTTACAGAGAAGCACTCAGAGAGATTTTCCTTGAAAAGATGGATATTGAAAGGGCAGAAAAAATTTTTGAGGACATACGAAGCGGAGAAATAGACATATCCCTTTACAATGAACTGAGTCCCATTAGCACGGCATCGAGGCATAGAGTTGCAGATATACTCGCAGTCAGATCATCTGAGGCTATACTGAAGGCCTTCAAGAAAAGGCTCCAGAATGAGACTTGCAGGATTCACTGTTTAAACTGCAAGGCGAGTTACACAGAAAAAGTGGAAAATTTCAATCAATTTAAGTGTATAAGATGTGGTTCAAGGATGATTGCGGTTTTCAACTCAAGGAGAGACATCAAAGAGTTCAGGAAGGAGGAGCTTTTTAAACTGGCAAATCTTGTTATGGGTCATGGAAAGAGGGCTGTTTACGCCCTTTCAACCTACGGGATAGGGGCTGATACTGCAGCAAGAATTCTGTCGAGGTTTTATCCAACAGAAGATGACTTCTTCAAGGCTCTGATCGAGGCTGAGAGAAATTACGTCAGGACAAGGAAGTTTTGGGGTTAATTTGAAATTTACAAATATCCCATCTCCTTGAGCTTCCCTACGACTGCATCAACCTCCTCTTCAACGCTCATCTTATCGGTATCGAGAACAACTTCGGGATTTTCCGGTTCTTCGTAAACGCCATCAAAACCTGTGAGGTCTTTGATCTCTCCCCTCAACGCCTTGGCATAGAGGCCCTTTGGGTCTCTTTTAATCCTCACCTCAAGTGAGCATCTCAGATAAACCTCCACAAACCTGCCGATTTCTCTCCTCGCAAACTCCCTCCAATCCCGGTATGGTGAGATCACAGAAACGACAACAATAACACCATTTTTTGCAAGCAAATTCGCCATCTCGACAACAACCTTATTGTGCATCTCCCTCTCTTCCTTGCTGAATCCGAGATCAGGATAGAGCTTCGACCTCACCTTATCTCCGTCGAGGTGTTCAACATTGTAGCCCATGGACTGCAGTTTTGCAACGAGCGCCTTAGCGAGAGTTGTCTTTCCCGCTCCGCTCGGCCCAGTTAACCATATAACGAAGCTCATACGAGACTCCTGCCCATTAAATCCGCTTTAATGCCGAACATCTTAAGTATGGTGGGAGTAACATCGTATATCTCGCATTCCGCAATCTTACCAGCCTCTACACCGGGCATTTTCAGGGAAAAAACGCCGTATTGAGAGTGGACGGCATCATCTGGACCGGTGTCGTTTTCCAGCAGGTAATACGATTCCCAGCCCACTGTTCCAGCAGACCTCCACGACAGATTGTCGAAGTAGACCATGATATCGGGCTTATCACCATTAGCGATAGGATATAATTCTTCAGGATAGTAAACCTCAGTTCTCCATTTCTCTCCCTCTGGCCCTCTGATGGATTTTATCTTCTCCGCCACATCATCCCTAATTTTCTCATATTCCGAAAGTCTAACCACTCCTTTCTTCTCCCTACCTTTAACGTTTAGAAATACCCTTGCGTAGTACCCACCCCACGACCATGCAATTGTTTCGTCCCACTTGACGTTAAGCTGCTCAAATTTCCTAACTCCATTGCCATACTCGGCCTTAAGCAAGCCCTCATCAATCATCCACTGATTGACGGCAAAGCAACCCTTCATCGCCTTAATGCCGTGATCGGAAACAATCATCACTGCTGTATCCTCATCGAGCATTTTTAAGGTCTTACCAAGCTCCCTGTCCAGCAACTTGTAATAATCGGGGATGACATTTTTGTATCTGCTGTTTGGCTCATGCAGATGGTGATTTTCATCGAAATACTTCCAGAAGGCATGATGAATTCTGTCAAGTCCAATTTCTACAAACCAAAGTAAATCCCAGTCTTGAGTCTGGATAAAGTGTCTGATCAGCTCAAATCGCTTTTCAGTCATCTCCCATATCTTCTCTTTAACTTCATCCCTCTCATCTTTCCTGAAGACCACATCGAAAATGTAGTCCCCAACAACCCTCTCAATTTCACCCTTAACGTTCTGGGGATAGGTGTAGTTAACGGATGAGTCGGGAGTAATGAAGCAGCCAACCATTATCCCGTTTATCTTTCTTGGAGGATACGATGGAGGGATGCCTATGGCTATTGACTTATACCCCTTCTCCCCCAGATAGTCCCACACAGTCTTCTCCTTCACAGTTAAGCTGTGTGCGATCCATATGTCTTTGTAGTCGTTCTTCTTTCTGTGCCTGAAACCGTAAAGACCAAGCTCACCCGGTGTTTTTCCGGTAGCCATGCACATCCACGCAGGAATCGTTATTGCCGGAATGCTGCTTTTCATCGGGCCGTAGATTGATTCTGACAGGAGCTTCTTTATGTTGGGCAAATCATCAATAAACCTGCTGAAAAGCAAGTCAGGTGGGGCGGAATCCAGACCGGCAACGAGGAGTTTCATGCTTAATCCAAATATCCAAGGGCTCTAAGCCTTTCCTTAACCTTTTCTTCCTCCTCTTCCGTAAATACTTTCTCTTCTTCTTCCTCCAAGCTTGCGAGAACTTCTCTGAGCACGTAAGTTACATACTCGTCAACTGAGCTGAACTCTGTGTCTCTTATTCTTTCCTCAATTTTATCGTAAACATCTCTTGGTATCTTAACTTCAACCTCATCCGCCATAGTATTAAAGTTTCAGGAGAGTATAAAAACTTGGCCGTTCCATCATTGTGTTAATTCCCACCTCCAACTTGCACTCTATCCAGCTTCAAACTTAAGGGATTCAGAAATTAGCGTTTAAGCTGCTTTTTTAGCTCAACCGACTCCGCTGCTTCTTTACCCCACTCTTTTACCCTTTCTTTTACCCTTAACCCAGATAAATTTTTAAAATAAATTTTTAAATATAATCTCGTAAACAAGTATTATGGATATTATAAGGGGTATTAAATATTTACTTCTGGTGTCAATTTACTCTTTTCATGTTATACACCTTAATACTATAAAATAATACTATAATATAAGCGGCGAGGCATTTCTTCCGGAAGGCTACTACGAGGCTGCCGGAGATTGTGCACCGAAAGCACATACAGTCGAACTTGATAACGGTGATCGGATTGCTGTTGAGACTACAATGCTGACGAAGAACCATTACAACCCTCCGGGGATCATTGACGCTAAGAACAGCTATTACTACAATCCTCCAAAGTTGTACGAGAATCCGGGGCAAGCGATCAGCTTCATGAACGACATAATGTACCCCGGCTATCCAAAGTGGACTATGGACGAGATAGACTGGTGGAACTCAGAGCCATTTTCGGAAAAGTTCATGGGGTGGAAGTGAGTTAAATCAAAGCTAAACCTTTAAAACCCAAAAACCAAGGTCGAACGTGAAAGCTGAGATCAAAATTGACGGGATTGATGAGGCTATATTTAAAAGCATAAGGCAGGAGGAAAAGAGATCCATAAGCAGGGCAAAGGTTTATCAATCTGGAGAAAAGCTGATATTAGAAATTGAAGCTGAGGATGTTTCAGATTTAAGAGCAGCCATAAACTCTTGGCTGCGACTAATCAAAATGTGTGTAGAGATAAACGAGGTGTTGAGAAATGGGTGAACTTCCCCCGCAGGTTCAGAATCTGGTTGCACAGCTCCAGCAGTTGCAGCAGCAGTTACAGGCTGTAATCACTCAGAGAGCGCAGGTTGAAGCATTGCTGAGGGATGCTGAGCAGGCTTTAGAGGAGCTTCAGAAGGTAGATGATGACTCGCCGGTTTACAAGGCAGTTGGCAACGTGCTGGTTAAGGAGAAGAGAGAAGATGTGATAAAGGAGCTAACTGAGAAAAAGGAAACCTACGAGATAAGGATAAAGACCCTCCAGAGACAGGAGGAAAAGCTTAGAGAGAGATTTGCAGAAACGCAGAAGAAGCTCCAGAGTATGCTCAGTCCTCAGGCAGGATAGCGTTGAGGATTTCTGAAAGCAATTTTTTGTCAATATTTCTGCTTATCCTCAAAAATTTTCCTTCAAAGGCAACGAATCCTCTGCTAAATCGCCAAGCAGTTTTGAAGGGATGTACTTTGCATTTTCTTCCACCAAAGCTCCTGAGATCACTCTCTCTCAAACTTTTGTCCAGCTTTACAGTGAAAGATAGATCATCGCCCACGGCTATAACATTCCCACAACTCTCCCTCAATCTGCTCTGAAGCTCCCATGGCTTCCAGTCTTTGGAATTCGCTATATCGTATAGGTCAAGCAGCGTTTCTTTCAACCCCATGTCCAATCTGATAAAAGCAGTTTTAAATTCATTTTCCAAACTAAACACGTGCGCCTCTGCAGGCACTGTCTCTCAGCGATTGGAGAAGGAGAACTTTCGGAAGAATGTGAGGCATGCTGCAACGTATTCAACAGGATCAATGAGTTTGCAGAAAAAATAGTGCAAAAGCTCTCAGAGTATGAGTTTAGGACTTTCAACATTGGAAGTAGAGAATGGGGAAGTGCAAAGGCTTTACACGAGCTGATGGAGAGGAAAGGGGTTGAATACGACCTAAAGAAGGAATTTAACGAGCGTCTTGGAAGAAAAATTTCAGAGTTGAGTGGCAAAGTCAGAAGCCTAAACCCGGAAATAAATGTAATTTTCGATCTGGAAACTTTCGATTTCGAACTCCAGATAGGATCGGTTTACATTTATGGAAGGTACATCAAGCGAGTCAGGAACATCTCGCAGACAAGGTGGATATGTGGTTTTTGTGGGGGTAAGGGATGTGAGATGTGCAACTTTACGGGAAAGAAGTATGGAACATCTGTGGAGGAAATAATCTCAACTCCAGCTACCAGAATTTTCGAGGCAAAGGATGCGAAGCTGCATGGTGCCGGGCGTGAAGATGTTGATGCCAGAATGCTTGGCAGAGGTAGACCCTTCGTGCTTGAGTTGATAGAGCCAAGAAAGAGGTTTGTTGAGCTGAGTAAGGTAGAGAAGGCGATCAACGAGTATGCAGGAGGGAAGGTTAAGGTTTTTGGATTGGAATATGCTGACTCGAAAAGGGTTAGAGAGGTTAAGATGGAAAGGCACAGGAAGAAGTATAGAGCCAAGGTCGTGTTTGAAGATGACATTGATACTGAAAACCTGCTGAATGCTATTGAAGGGCTTAGGGGAGTGGAAATCAGGCAGAGAACACCAAAGAGGGTTGCTCACAGAAGAGCGGATAAGGTGAGGGTGAGGAAAGTTTACGACATAAAGCTCCTTTTCCACAGGGAAAAAGTTGCGGTTATGGAGATTGAAGCCGATGCCGGACTGTACATTAAGGAATTGGTAAGTGGAGATGAAGGGAGGACTCGTCCAAGTCTATCTTCGGTTACTGGAATAAACTGTAAGGTTGAAAAACTCGACGTTATAGATGTTTTTGATTCTTACTCCACCTCTACAAGCGAGTAATCGAGGTTTCCAAGCCCCATCTCGCTTGCATACTCCAGCATCCTGTCAACATCAGTCCATGGCCAGAACCTTTCCTTTTCAAGCAGAGCACCACTGACAGCCTCCGCTTTTCTATACAGGTCAACGCTTGCCTTGTCAATTGCCACCATATCCTTTGATGCCATTATACCCAGATCAGAAACCACAGGGATATCGCTGAAGGGGTGACAGTCGCAGTGGGGTGTAATTTCCACAAGGAAATTCAGGTAGGCAAATTTGCTGTTGGCATTCAGAACGCCCCTTGCACATTCAACCACCCTCTCTCCAACCTCTCTGCCAAAAACCCAGTAAAGATTGACGGCATCATCCTCACATACCTCCGCACAGCCTGTGCATTTCAAACATTTTTCCTCCACGATCTTGTAATCTTCGATTGCCTTTGTCGGGCAGATTTCAACACATTTGTCACATTTCGTGCAATTCTCGTTTATCTCCGGGAATCTCGACATGTGTATGTCAAATTTTGATGGTTTTGCCACACACCCCACGCCAACATTTTTAATGCTCCCCCCAATCCCTGCCTGCATGTGGAGCTTGAAGTGTGTAACGCAAATCACTGCGTCACATTCAGCAATTGCCTTCGCCACGCAAACTTTACGGATATATTTTCCATTTACAGGCACTTCAACAAAATCAAACCCCAACAATCCGTCTGCAATCAATATCGGAGCTTTAACTGTCTGCTGGGTGTATCCGTTTTCCTCTGCTATCTCCAACCTGCCAAATGCTGAACTTCTCAGCCTTGTCAGCCCCAACCCCGTTGTTTCGGTGACAAAGGGTCGCCCTCCCAACTCTCTAACCTTCTCAACAACCGCCCTGAGAAAAACACTCCTTACTGTTTTCGTAGTTCCTCTCTCACCAAAATGTGTTTTTACAGCCACCAGATCGCCTTTTGAAATTATATCAAGAACGCCACTCTCATCAATCAACCTATTGAGCTTGCTAACCATGCTGAGCTGAGGCTGATACCACTTCGCAGGGTCGGTAACTTCCGCCCTTGGATTTACATAAAAAACGTTGCTCATAAACTTTCAAGCAACATCCTCCTTATAATATCTTTCGCCTCCTCAAAACCAAATTCGTTTTTCTCAAGCGGGATGCTTGATTTGACGACCCTGACAGAATTGCCCTCATTCTCGACAATATTCGGGAAAAACATGGAGATTGAGACCTCAACACTTTTTTCGTGGGCATATTTAACGAGAGAGAATATGCTGTGAGATTCCTCATTCTCAACCCTTACGAGGATTGTCCTTAAAAAGTGTAAAAGCCTCTGGTAGCTGTGATAGATCAAAAGACCAGAAATCGAGTTCATAACGAGGAGATACTTCCCATCAATACTGTCAAGGACCTTATTCACTGCAAGGCTGACCTCGTTCAGGTTTAGCGGGTTGGAAACTACAATATCTCTCTCCCCTCCACCATTTTTTTTGCCCCAAGTGAAGGTGTCAATAATCCATACGTCCTCTCTTCCAAGCCTTTTTCTGACAAACTCGGCACTGGATAATGTTGTAACCCACACTACATTGTCAAATTCATTTGACACTGATTCAAGTATTTTGCATTTTCCAGTTCCCGGTGGTCCACTGATCAGTAAATGAGTCATTTGGTACTCCCCGCGTAAATGTTGACTATGGTGCTCAAAGGGATTTTAAACTTTTGCGATTCAATATTTTATGATGAGAAGAGTTGTTATTAATGACGTAATTCTAACTCCAGAAAAAGCCGCGATTATCGGTAACACTGCAATTATTGCTGATCTTCATCTTGGATTTGAAAATGTGATGCAGAATAAAGGCGTTGCCATTCCGAGAATGCAAGTTAAGGAGATTGTAAGGAATGTAAAGAAAATAATTGATAGACACAACATCAATAGACTGATAGTTGCGGGAGACCTCAAACACGAATTTAGCAAGAATTTACCATACGAGTGGGAGGATGTGAGAGAATTCATTGAGTCTGTTGATGTAGAACTTGAAGTCGTGAGAGGGAACCACGACAATTTTCTGGCTGCTATTCTGGCAGAGTATGGGATAGAGTTGAGGGAGCACGTTAAGGTTGACAAATACTACGTTATTCATGGTCACAAGGATTTGGAATTTGAAAGAGTTATAATAGGGCATGAGCATCCTGCGATCAAGGTCAGGGTAAGAGGGGGTCTGTATAACTTCCCGTGCTATCTCGTTGCAGATGATGCCAAAATAGTCTTACCTGCCTTCTCACCGCTAATGAGTGGTAGCGATGTCCTTCAAAATTCTTTTCTTTCTCCTGTGTTAAACAAAGCAAAAAGAATTGAAATCTACGCTGTTGAAGACGAGGTGTTATACCTCGGAAGCTTGAGAGACTTAAAGAAGATAATTTAGTCATTCCTCAACATCAAGACCGATCGTTTTTCTATATCTCATACCCGGAAAGCTGATTTTGCTCGAAGCTGCATATGCCCTTTCTCTCGCCTCCTCTATACTCTTCCCCATCCCTACCACTGTCAGAACTCTACCCCCCGTAGTAACATACCCGTTAGTCTTTTCGATACCATTTGCATAAACTATCGCCTCCTTCATTGCATCCTCCAAACCACTTATCGGCTGGCTCGTGTAATGATTAGCAGGATAACCGGGCTTCAACCCTTCTCTACCCTTCAACGCACCGCTCACAGCACACACAGCAACGCACCAGTCGCTACTAAACTTTATATCAGCGTTTTCGAGCTCTCCCTCGACTATCGCCATCGAAATCTCAGCTATATCACTCTCAAGTCTCGGAAGCTTTGCTTCAGCACCCGGATCACAATCCCTTACGTTTATCTCCAAAACCTTTGGGATTAGCTCCCCCTCCTCTTCCACAAGCATTATGACCGGATAAAGCACACCTCTGAATTCAACCCCTTCAAGCTCCCTGAATTTTGTTACTATTGGCTCAACCACAATCTCCATTATCCTGCTCTCAATCTCCGCATCCACATCTGGATGAGGGCTTACTGCGCCCATACCCCCGGTGTTAGGATTGACAAGCTTTCCTTCCCTGAAAAGCTGCTCGATCTGTGCTTTCGTGTAGAATTTTCTTGTAAGGCCAATGTAGAAGTCTCTCAGACCCTCTATATCGTCACTGTCGAAGGCTCTCTTATAGTCCTTCGCATGTCCAAAGGGCTTAACGGTTTTTCCGTCACTAACAGCAGTAAAGGCTACCTCTATCCCCCTCAACCTCTCCTCAACGACGATTCTGTTTCCAGCCTCTCCAAACTTCTTCTGAACCATTATCTCGTCCACAGCCCTAAAAGCTTCCTCGATGGACTCGCAGACGTAAACACCCTTTCCTGCTGCAAGCCCATCAGCCTTTACGACGATTCCATCTTCGAAGTTTTCCCTGATATACTCCTTAGCCTCCTCTGGATCATCAAAGTTCGTATATTCTGGGATTGGAACTCCAATTTTTTTCAAAAAGTCCTTTGCCCAGCACTTACTCGCCTCAAGTATTGTAGCCTCTTTTTTTGGCCCTATTGCGACAATTCCCTCCTCTTCAAGCCTGTCAACCAAACCGAGGCTGAGGGGCTCTTCGGGTCCAATATAAACAAGGTCAACTTCAGCATATTTGGCGAATTTTACGATTTCGCTGATGGCCCTGATTGAAGGTATCTTTTCTCCATTCAGCTTCGCAATTTTACATTTTTCAAAAAACTCGCTCCCACCATTTCCGGGAGCGACGTAAACTTCCTTAACTCTTGCACTTCTTGAGAAAGCATGAGCAATTGCGTTACCTCTACCACCAGCATCAACCACGAGAACCTTCATGGTATTTTTTATCTCCTCCATTATATTCCGTTTTCGGTTTCTAATTTATGAAATAATTAATATGCGTTTTTAATTACAAATAGAACCTGCGTAAAAATAACAAAACTTAAATAGGCTACGGTTAGGCTTTCGATGTCTTTGAAGTGTAGAATTTAGTCAAGGTGGTTACCATGGATAGGACAGAAATTCTTGAGAGAATTAAAGATGCAGAGATTAAAGTTGAAGAAAGTATCAGGGCTGCTGAGGAAGAAAAGAAAAACAAAATTCTCGAAGCAAAGATGAAGGCAAGGGAAATTATTGAGAGTGCCGAGGCTGAAGCTGCTAAAGTCAAAGAGGAGATACTCAACAATGTAAAAGCAGAGATAGAGAAAGAGAAAGAAGAAATAAAGCAAAAGAAAGCAAAGGAAATAGAGGAGTTCGAGAAAAGCGGAAAAGACAACATAATGAAAGCTGTAGATTTTCTCTATAACGAGTTTGTAGGGATGGTGGAGCATGCTTAAGCCGGAAAAGATGGTTAAAATTTCAGTAGTGGGACCAAAGGAGCAGCTTGAGTATGCGTCAGAAACCTTATACAAAGTAAACCTTCTCCACATTGAAGACCCAAAAGAGGCAGAGTATTTCAGAATTGGCGAGCCGCTTGAAAAAGCATCTCTGATATCTCGCAGTTTGGTGCAGCTCAGGAGTTACATATCTTATCTGAAAATTGATCCAAGCAGAATTGTTCCAAAGAGAAAGTATAGGTCAAAAGAAATTGAAGATAAGCTCAGCAAAAAGCTTGAGGAATACCAAGAACAAATTGGAAGGAAAATTGAAGAGAACAGAAGCATTGATGAGAAAATAAGAGGATTAGAGGACGAACTGAGAATAATCGAACCTTTAAAGGTGCTGGGAATACCCTCAAGACTTCTGAAGGGCTACAAGAACTTGCGGTGCTTTGTTGGACTCGTCAAAGAGAATCCAGTTGAGGAACTGAGTAAAATAACAGACCAGTTTGATGCTGTAATCAAAGAATACCAGAAGGAGTTGCTGGTTGCAATTTTCGTAAAGGCAGAATACGGGGATGAGTTCTTCAGAACACTTCAGGGCTTTGGGTATAGAGAGCTGCCAGTTCCGGACATTGACGACTACGATGTCAGAATAAATGAGATTGAGAGGGAGAAAGAGGAGCTTCTAAACAGGAAGAAGCAGCTTGAGACAGAGATTGAGGAAATTAAGGTGAAAGAAGCCGAGCTCTTACTCGCCATTGAAGAGTATCTGAGTTCAGAACTCGACAAGTCTGAGCTGCCCCTAAGGGCACTCGTTTCAAAATACGCATTTGTAATCGTCGGATACGTTCCAGCCAAACAGCTGGATGAATTCAGGAGTGAAGTAGAAAGGAACGGCAAAATCGTGGTTGAAGTCATTGAGGAAGAAGAGGAGGATGTTCCGCCAACCAAACTCGACAATCCTGCGATAGTCAGGGACTACGAGTTGCTTACCACAACGTATGCGACACCCAAGTACAAAGAGCTTGATCCAAGTGCAATAATGGCTGTCTTCTTCACAATATTCTTCGGAATGATGCTCGGAGACATGGGTTACGGCCTGCTAATAACAATACTTGCTCTTTATCTCAAAACGGTCTTCAGGACAGAGGGCTGGCAGAAACTGCTGAATATTGCTATTTATTGTGGGCTCTCGTCCATTCTCTTCGGTTTCATCTACGGAGAGTTCTTTGGACCGTTCATAATTCCCGGAATAGAGGAACCATCAAAGATACACTTCCTCGGTGACGCCCTTTCAGCGCTCTACACGTTCAATCACCACCACCCACTGTTCGACAGAGTGGAGGAATTCGGCGTCAAGGCGCTGCTCTTCATTGTGCTTCTTATCGGTATGTTCAAGATGCTATGGGGCTTCGCACTTGGCTTCTACAATGTCTACGTAGAACATGGAATGAAGGAGGCGATTTATGAAAAGGGGTGCTGGTTCATCGGTGTTCTTGGCTTGGTGATGCTTATATTCGGATTTAGCTACAACCTCGGAATTTTCACATCTCCACCAGAAGAGGGCTTCGGACATCTGCTTCCAGACAACCTCTACATGCTGGGAAGCTACACGGTTGAGGAAGGAAAAGAAGTTCCACTGCCAATTCCGGGTTTGGTGGATGGATGGCAGGCAGGAGTCAATATCTTCTATGTATTGGCACTACCCCTGCTCATCGTCTGGTTCGTGATATTTCTGAAGGCAGAGATACCGAAGATGGGCATTTTTGGAATTATAATGGCAGTAGAGCTATTGACGTGGTTTGGACAGATTATCAGCTACGCTCGATTGCTCGCTATTGGTCTATCATCGGTTTACATAGCCTTTGTTATAAACTATCTCAGCGTTAAAATAGGAACACCACCAGGAATGGCGCTGCTACCAGTTGCAATAATTCTGCTGCTGATAGGACATGCAGGAAACCTGTTGCTCGGAATACTCGATCCTGGGTTACAGTCACTGCGATTGCACTATGTAGAGTTCTTCACTAAGTTTTTTGAAGGTGGAGGAAAGGAGTACTCTCCATTCGGGAGAGTTAAAAAGTTTTTGGAGGATTGAAGGAGGTGGTTAGAAATGGTTGATGCCCTGATAAGTGATGAAGCATTCATAAAGGGATGCGCTGCTGTAGGAGCTGGACTTGCTGTAGGACTTGCAGGAATTGGTGCTGGTGCTGGTGAGAGCGGTATTGGTGCAGCGGCAGTAGGAGCGATTGCAGAGGACAGAGGTTTCCTCGGTTTGGGTCTGCTGTTCACAGTTATTCCAGAGACCATCGTTATATTCGGTCTCGTTATTAGCTTCATACTGATGTTCGCCTACGGGTGAAAGAGATGCCTCTCGAACCCGTACTGGAGGAGATACAAAAAAGAGGCGATGAGACAGTAAAGAAGATAAAGGAGGAGGCAGAAAAAGAGGCCGAAAAGATAATAGAAGAGGCCAAAAGAGAGGCAGAGGAAATACTGAAGAGGGCAAGATATGAGGCAGAGAGGGAGGGTGAGGCTCTTAAAAAGCAGGAAATATCGGCTGTTACACTTGAAATGAAAAGATTGTTGCTAAACAAGCAGAAGGAGATAGTAGAGCAGGTATTTGATCTTCTGAGGCAGAAAGTGCGAGACATGGACGAGGGAACAAGAAAGGAGATCATTAAAAAGTTGCTAAGCAAAAATGCTTCACCCGGCATGCTTGTATACTCAAGGAAGGAGGACGAGGGAATCGTGAAGGATGCTCTAAAAGAGCTGAAGCTTGACCTCAATTATGCCGGAAACATCGAATGTATTGGTGGAATAATACTTGAAGACCCTAAGGGGGAGGTGAGGATCAACCTTACATTCGATGAGTTGCTGAATCAAGTTTACGAGCAGAAACTGGCTGAGGTCTCGAAGATTTTGTTCGGGTGATTGCAATGATTTCGAGGACGAAGGCTGCCTACGCCTACATAGTCGCAAGAACAAAAGTGATGAAGAGTAGACTGCTAAAGGGAGAGGACTTTAGAAAGCTTTTGAACATGTCCTTCGATGAAATAGTGAGATTCTTAGAAGAAACAGAATACAGGAAGGAAATTGATGAGATAGGTTACAGGTATTCGGGTCCTCGGCTGCTCGATTACGCTCTTGCCTCAAATCTTGCAAAAACCTACAGGAAGATACTTCAGGTCTCCTTCGGAGATGCGAAGATTCTCATCAGGGAGTATCTGAAAAGATGGGATGTCTGGAATATTATCAATATAATTAGAGGCAAAAACGCTGGTGTACAGCCAGAGCTAATGGAAGAGACCATTGTCCCAGCCGGGGAGTTCAGTGAAGAATACCTAAAATCACTGATGGTTAAAGAGATGGATGAAATAGTCAAAGAGATGGAGGGTACGCCTTACTACGAAGCTTTATCCAAGATAGGCTCAGTTCCCATGAACGTCGTTGAGGATGAGATGTACAAGGCCTACTACAGAAAAATCGTCGAGATGCCGGCAAGAGAGTTTGAAACCAAGCTCTTTGTAAACTTCATCAAAATGGAGATTGACATAAGAAACATAAAGACAATTCTCAGGTTGAAGATTGATGGCGCATCAACGGAGGAGATTCTGGAGAGGATAATACCCGGTGGATACGAGTTAACGGAGGATGAAGCAAGAAAGCTTGCAGCGATGTCCTTTGATGAGATATCGAAATCCTTGGAGGGATACTGGTTCTGGAAGGAGGTCGAGAATGTTACTGAAGAACTTTCGGAGATTGAAGTCAACTTCGACAAGGCCTGGATTTCTGCAATTGCGAGGAGGGCGAGCAATTATCCGCTGAGTGTATTGCCAGTTCTGCAATACATGGTTCTGAAAAAGGTCGAAGTGGACAACCTCAGAATACTTGGCTGGGGTAAGTATTACGGGTTGCCGAACGATGAAATTGAGAGACAGATGGTGATAATATGAAGAAGCTTGCGGTAATCGGCGATACAGACTTTAGCCTTGGTTTTATGCTTGCAGGGATACCTGAGACATACGAGGTTTCATCGGACGAGGAGATTGTTAAAGCTGTTGAAGAGGTTTTAAAGAGAGACGACGTTGGTGTTGTTATTATCAAGCAAGAATATCTCCAGAAGCTCCCTCCTGTGCTGAGGAGGGAGATTGATGAAAAGGTAGAACCCACCTTTGTTTCGGTGGGTGGAACTGGAGGTGTGGAAGAGATTAGGGAGAAAATAAGAAAGGCGATAGGTGTTGACCTATGGAAGTGAAAGAAGCTGGATTGGTAGGAGAAATTTACAGGATATCTGGGCCCCTTGTCGTAGCCGAGGGACTCAAGGCGAGAATGTATGATCTGTGTAAGGTCGGTGAAGAGGGGCTGATGGGAGAGGTAGTTGGTTTAGTAGGTGAGAAAGTTCTCATTCAGGTTTACGAGGATACTTCTGGTGTCAAACCTGGTGACAGGGTGGAGAACACTGGAATGCCGCTCAGCGTTGAACTCGGGCCTGGGTTAATCAGAAACATATACGACGGTGTCCAGAGACCTCTTCCTGTTCTGAAGGATGTAAGTGGAGACTTCATCGGTAGAGGTATTGAAGCTCCCGGTTTGGACAGAAAGGCAAAGTGGGAGTTCAAGCCAATTGTAAAGAAGGGTGACAAGATAACTCCAGGAGAGATCATAGGAACGGTTCAGGAGACTGAAGTTGTAGAGCAGAAAATACTGGCTCCACCAAACATCAAGGAAAGTACGGTAGCGGAGGTTTACGAGGGCAGCTTTACCGTTGAGGATACCGTTGTGGTTCTTGAAGACGGGACTGAACTCAAACTCTACCACAAATGGCCTGTCAGAATCCCGAGGCCATACGTGGAGAAGCTTCCACCTGTAGTGCCACTCATCACGGGACAGAGAATTCTTGACACGTTCTTCCCGGTTGCAAAGGGTGGTACTGCAGCAATTCCCGGTCCGTTCGGAAGCGGCAAGACTGTGACACAGCACCAGTTGGCGAAGTGGAGTGATGCACAGATTATCGTTTACATTGGATGCGGTGAGAGAGGAAACGAGATGACGGAGGTTCTTGAGGAGTTCCCAGAACTTGAAGACCCAAGAACTGGCAAGCCGTTGATGGAGAGAACCGTTCTCGTCGCTAACACATCCAACATGCCTGTCGCTGCGAGAGAAGCTTCAGTTTACACTGGAATCACAATTGCAGAGTACTTCAGAGACATGGGGTACGACGTGGCAATTCAGGCAGACTCGACAAGCAGATGGGCAGAGGCAATGAGAGAGATTTCGGGAAGGCTTGAGGAGATGCCCGGTGAAGAAGGGTATCCGGCTTATCTGGCATCGAGGCTTGCAGAGTTCTATGAGAGAGCCGGGAGAGTCAAGACTCTCGCAGGAAACGTAGGAAGTGTTACGGTTGTTGGTGCGGTTTCTCCACCGGGTGGAGATTTCAGTGAGCCTGTTACCCAGAACACACTCAGAATTGTTAAAGTGTTCTGGGCTCTCGATGCGAAGCTTGCTGCAAGAAGACACTTCCCCGCCATCAACTGGCTGCAGAGCTACAGCCTCTACATTGACACCCTGAGAGATTGGTTCACAGAGAATGTTAGTGAAGAGTGGGACGAGTTGAGGAAGTGGGCAATGGAGGTGCTGCAGGAGGAAGCGAACTTGCAGGAGATCGTGCAGCTTGTCGGTAGTGATGCTCTGCCAGAGTCCCAGAGACTGCTGCTTGAAGTTGCGAGAATCATCAGAGAGGTTTATCTTGTGCAGTATGCATACCACCCGGTTGACACATACTGCAGTGTTGAGAAGCAGTATGACATGCTGAAGGCGATAAAGCAAATTAACGACTGGTTCTTCAAGGCGCTCGAAGCAGGAAAGACAATTGACGAGATCACAGGAGTTGAAGGTATGGAGGAGTTTGCAAGGTCAAAGCTTGAGGAGGACTACAAGACTGCAATGAATGCTGCGCTTGAGAAGATTAGGAAGAATTTGCTTGGAGAGTGATAAAAATGAAGGAGTATAAGACCATAACTCAGGTTGCCGGACCTCTCGTTTTTGTTGAAAAAACAGAGCCAGTTGCCTATGGAGAGCTCGTTACGCTCACACTTCCCGACGGCTCAACCAGAAGAGGACAGGTTCTCGACACGTCGAAAGATATTGTCATAGTTCAGGTTTTTGAGGGAACGAGAGGTGTTGATACCACAAGCACTGTGAGATTTACGGGAGATATTGTTAAGCTGAACTGTTCCAAGGACATGCTGGGAAGAATTCTGAGTGGTTCCGGTGATCCGATTGATGGTGGTCCGAAGATAGTGCCTGAAGAGAGGAGACCAATTGTAGGTGCTGCAATTAATCCCTATGCGAGGCAGTATCCGAGAGAGTTCATCCAGACCGGTATTTCGGCTATTGACGGGATGAACACTCTCGTCAGAGGTCAGAAGCTTCCGATATTTAGCGGTTCAGGTTTGCCGCACAACGACATTGCTCTGCAGGTTGCGAGACAGGCGAAGGTTCTCGGAGAGGCTGAGGAGTTCGCTGTTATATTCGCGGCTATGGGTATTACTTACGAAGAAGCTTATCAGTTCATGAAGGAGTTCGAGAGAACCGGAGCTCTTGAAAGAGCCGTTGTTTTCCTGAACCTTGCCAACGATCCTGCTATCGAAAGGTTGCTCACCCCACGTATGGCACTGACAGCAGCAGAGTTTCTCGCATACGAATATGACTTGCACATCCTCGTCATCCTGACGGATATGACCAACTACTGCGAAGCTCTGCGAGAGATCTCTGCAGCAAGAGAAGAGGTTCCGGGAAGAAGAGGTTATCCGGGTTACATGTACACTGACCTCGCTACGATATACGAGAGAGCAGGAAGAATTAGAGGTAGAAAGGGAACGATTACGCAGATGCCAATCTTGACGATGCCCGGTGACGACATCACCCACCCGATTCCCGACCTGACAGGCTATATCACTGAGGGACAGATCGTTCTGAGCAGAGAGCTGCATGCTAAGGGTATTTATCCGCCAATCAACGTTCTGCCGTCTCTCAGCAGGCTGATGAAAGAAGGTATTGGTGAGGGCTTCACAAGAGATGACCATCCGCAGTGGAACGACCAGATGTATGCTGCCTACGCTGAGGGTGTTGATCTCCGTGGATTGGTTGCTATTGTCGGTGAAGAAGCTTTGTCAGAAAGAGACAGGCTCTTCCTGAAGTTTGCAGATGAATTCGAGAGGAGATTCGTCCAGCAGGGCAGATACGAAGACAGAGACATCGAGCAGACCCTCGACCTTGGATGGGAATTGCTCGCAATGCTACCTGAGAGAGAACTGACCAAGGTTGAGAGGAAGTTCATCGAGAAATATCACCCCAAGTATAGAAAAGGGCAGGCTAAGGCAGAGGAGGCTGCAGAGGAGGCCTCCTGAAAATATTTTTCAGGGGTGACAAAGAAATGGCAGAGGTTCAGCCAACACGAATGGAACTCATAAAGCTCAGAAGAAGGATAAAGATGGCCACCCGTGGTCATGCTCTGCTGAAGATGAAGAGAGATGGTCTCATCATGGAGTTCAGACAGCTCCTGGAGGAGGCTAAAGAAGTCATAAGCGGAATGGTCGAGAAGTACAAGAAGGCTCAGCAGAAATTAACTCTGGCAATAGCTGTTGACGGAATTGTGGCTGTAAAGTCAATTGCCCTTTCATGCTGCCAGATTCAGCCTGAGTTCAGCATGAAGAGGAAAAACATAATGGGTGTAGTTGTTCCAGTGATAAAGCGTGAACCAGTTAGGAAAAAAGCAACTGAGAGAGGTTACGGTATTTTGAGCACATCAATGAGAGTTGATGAAGCAGTAGAAGCATATGAAGAGCTTGTTGACGCCATTCTTGAGGTGGCTGAGATTGAGACTACACTGAGAAAGCTGATAGAAGAAATCGAAAGGACTAAAAGGAGAGTTAACGCTCTTGAATACAGAGTTATTCCAACAATGGAAGAGCTTGCGAAGTTTATTGCCTTCAAGCTTGAGGAAATGGACAGAGAGAACATTATCAGGCTGAAGAAGCTTAAGACGAAGAAGGCTGCAACATAAATTTTTTTCTTCGTATAGTTTTAAAGTGGAGCATCCCACCTATGTGGAATCTTTCATGGGTATTTGGTCAGCAGATTGATAAAGCTTCCTTCCTCTTTAGCATGTAGTAGATGCATACCAGCATTTTTCTTGATTCTTAGATAAAAGTTGCGAAGGTATCCATCGTGATAACGGAAATAAGATGCTCCCCTTAATTGTCACCGCTGCTGCGATTGCCGCAATACTTAGCAGAAAACTCAGAATAACACCGATTCCAGCATACATTTTCGTAGGCATCGCTCTTAACCAGTTGGGATTACATCTGGCTGAAGACATTGAGATTATAGGGAAGCTGGGTGTTGTTTTTCTTGTTTTACATTGGGATGAAAATAAGTCCTGCTACGTTGAAGGCGAGAGGTTCGAAGATACTGCTAAGCGGTTTTGTAGACTTTGCCTTCAACTTTTCCCGGCTTTTCTTGTTCTACTTTACCTCGGCTTCAACATTCACGATTCGCTCATCCTTGCTTCCGTAGTTTACATCAGCAGTTCTGCAATTAATTTGAAGATGCTGGTAGATAACAGAAAGCTGATTTTTGCCTTTGCGGAAATTGTCATCCTTTTGATGGTCTTTGAAGCAGCAGCCTTTGATATTTACCTTCTTTATCCGTTCTTAGGGAATTTGATGGATAGAGAGGATGAGATTCCATACCTTTTGACTTTCTCCATCCCGTCCATTTCCCTCTTTCTGGTGGAAAAAGCTGAAAGTTTCCGAAGCACTGGTTGCGGTGCTTTTGGCATTTCTCTTCACAGAAGCAAGTTTGACAAATTCTGATTTCCTTTAAGGAAGTTTTCATAGCCGTCTTTTCATCTTTTTCGGGACGATGATAGATTTCAGGCTGGATTACCTCGCTCTCCTGCTCGTAATTCTGGCAGTGGTCGGGAAGATGGCGGGAGCTTGTTTCATTGGAGAAATTGTTCACAAATCAAAGAGGGATGCAAAGGAGATTTTCAACTACACTCTGGTGATAGGTGAGTTCCCGGCAATCTTTCCCGCCCTCTTTGCTCCCGAATACGTTCCAGCGGTGGCGGTTGTTGTTCTTTATACGTCAATTGTGGGTTTGTTGATGGCGAGGGGTTAGGTTTGGCAAGAGCATTAATGTAGTTTGTTGATAACATGCAACATAAAATATATATGCTATAGCATCTCAGATTGGTTGGTGATGGCATGGCAGGCAGGAAAGTGTTAAACCTGCTGCTGGTTTTGGTGATGCTTGGAAGTGGAGTGGTGCCGGTGATGGCTGCAGACAAAAAGAGTTTAAAACAGAAAGTGAACTAATGGCTAAAGAAAAACATCTGATTTCGGCGGTAGACTCGAGTAGGGTAATAAAAAGCAGCAAAGAAGTAGAAAAACTGTTAGAAATCGTACATGAAATGGCAAAAAGTGGAATCGAAGAATCTGTAAAAGCTTTTAGTAACAGTTTCACAACAAAGTCAACGGTTTATTTGGGTGTTGACGAGACGTTTTATGATTCCAATTGTGGTGACAAGGGAGCTTCACGATGGGGAGCTGCACCAGCATGGTATGGTTCCGAGTATTATTTTTCCCAAAACAAAATAGAGGTAGCGACTTTGTTAGGGCCAGGTGGATATGGAGGAGCCTCTGCATGGGGATGGATAGGGAAATCATTTTATGTCAGTGGAAGTGGTATGAAGCCAGCTAACATAATAATGCGTGGACACATTTATGGACTAACAAGTGCCTTCGCAGGGGGAAACAGCAATGTAAATGTAAATCTGGTTGTTTATGACGCTACAACAGGTACTAAATACTCAACAACGATTTATCAGCACTCCGAAGGCGGTGTTGGGTGGACTGGTGTAGATGATGACTTTAACAACGGGATTTCAGTAAATCTACAAGCAGGTCACACATACATAGTTTACGTCGAAGTAATTACCAGTGCAGCAGTATACGGGGCTGGAGAGGCAGGCTCAGACTTTGGACGATTTGATGGAGATTACCTGGGGGGGAGTGTGGTATTATAGCATCACAATAGATTTTTAAATCTATTTTTTTAACTGAGGTGTGAGAAGAATGAAAGAAGAGACACTTGAGGCTGTAGAGATTGTGGGAAAAATTCTAATTCTGTTCCCAACGTTAAGTAGCTTAATTCTTTTACTGTATTTCGGCATAACAGGCAACTCCATAGAGTTGGGTCCAGGTTTCTGCTTGGGGACAATAGTGGTCTCTGGTATAATAATGGTTGGATACAGCACGCTGAAGAAATTATGTAATTAAGTATAGCGAAAGGATTTATGAAGCTACTGAACGTAACGCTCTACAACGAAACTTTCAGCTACAGCTTCCAGATTCTTGCCTACGGTGTAGAGTACGAGCAGTACAATGTGAGCATTGTGACAAGAATAATGCCAGTAAACGATACGAACCTCTTCATGACGATTGTAAACATCGACCCGAGGGATGACAAGGCTCAGCCAGTAGCGGATGTGGTGTTTTTCGCAAACAAGACAACTCTAGCGGAGCACTACAGATTGCTTGACAAGGTGCTAAATGAGATCAGGAAGAACGATAACACGAGCCGGATTTGGAACAAGGTTAAAGTTGAACTCAATGACTTGGCGAGGGGGGGGGTCGAGAGGGGTTTGAGGGAGTATAACGTTGAGGGGTTCGGTGGTGCTGTGGTAATTGACGATCTTTGTACTGAAGCTTGTAAGTTTAGTTTGCAGTATGGCAGGAGCGGACGTGTCCACTTAACATAAACAACAGTATGCGGTCCGCTATTGTCTCAGTTTTGTTAAATATGAATCTCAAAATCCTATTTTTAAATTTTGTAAGGAACGATTTTATTAGCTGCAGTATTCAGCGCTGTTCTTTTCTTACATTTCGGAACGAGTGTGCTGTTTGCTGCAATGATTTCTCTGTTCATTGATTTGGCGTACGTTTTGCGCAAAAAAGGAGTTCTGAGGAGAGGAGAAATTAAAGTTCATAACTACTGGCCAAAGTTGGCATTAAAAGAGTTTGTCGTGGTAATTTGCTCGATAACAAGTTTCTTTTTACGCGTTAACATCTTAAAAGCTCTCGGAATTGGATCCTTCTTTTTCATCATAGCAGAAATTTATTAATACGTCGTTACCCAACCTGATAAGATTCTCTCACACGGCTCTTACTGTAAGAAAAATTCTGTGTTTTCTCAGCGTTACAATGGGCTGGTATTCGCTGATGGAATTGAATTTTGTCTTGAGCATATTAGCGGGGTTTGTGACGTTCTTACTCATCGAATCTAACCGGAAAGTAACAAAAAGGTTATACAAACTGAATATGCTTTCAGAAGAAGATTTGAGAAAAAGTGCGGATAGAGTTCTTATGACCCTCGGATTGGTATTGGGCATGGCAGCAGGCTGGATGATCGGAAAAGGAGTATTTGAAACTGATTGGTTACCTCAATTATTCAAGTTCTATCCACTAACTATTTTATTCTATCTTTCAATCTACTAACTGGCTTAAAGTATATCTAACATGAGCGAAAGTATAGGTGAAGATGTATGTTAACTAAACTCTTCTTAACGGTCTTTGGAATGTACCTTGACGCCCCTATTCTTTTACGTATATCTACAAGTTCACGAAAGCAGGATTTACCTGATCTTAAAAATGCTTAGGAGAAAGAAGCTGATCAGGTTTGGAGATTCAATAATTGGATAAGGGATTTTACAGCTACAGAACTTTAATCGGGATTAGATACGGCATAATACTGATTATCTCAAAAATTTCAGGTTTGAGAG
>ENA-OSAE01000058-OSAE01000058.1-marine-sediment-metagenome-genome-assembly--contig:-NODE-58-length-87287-cov-100.940641_pt1 | contig 87287 bp, 81 predicted proteins | sample MGYA00237870_ERZ529317 | MGnify/ENA primary metagenome ERZ529317 (study PRJEB26369, sample SAMN03142812) | marine sediment metagenome | biome: marine; feature: borehole; material: sediment... | reverse complement strand
GGTCTCTTTACTATGCCACCCCACCAGTTGCCTACCAAAAGTTTATACGCTCGGGAGGGAGGCACGTATCAAAAACCGCTAGCCGAACTGACGTTCCCCTCAGTGCCCTTTGTGTCCCTACAGAGGCGCTCTCTCCGGGGATTTATCCCCTCTCCGCCGGGCTACGGTGGCGTGTCCCGGAGACTACCCTTCACATCGGCGGATCGGGCGCCCGTCGCGGCGGCAGGTGCCGTGAGCTGCCCTCAATGCCGTGCCGTGGACTCGTCATTCATGAACGCCTCTTCAAAGCATCGGCCGGTTGCTGCCTGGCATTCTGCAACTTGACGGGTCCTGCCCTGCAAAACCCCACTCGGCCTGGATGGTAGCCCAAAGCTGCCGCAAAGCAGCCGCTGCGGGCCCCGGTCCGCGCTCTACCGGAGTCAGCCCTGCGACTACCGCGTCGACTACCGTCCTGTCGAAAGGTATCTTGCCGAATATCGGCAGGCCCTCGCGGCGGCAGAAATCCTCGATGTCGTGGCTAGCTGCCGGATCCAGGTCGTACCGGTTGAGACAGACGCCGGCCGTTACGCCAAAGCGCCGGCACACCGCCAGCACCCTCTGCAGATCTCTCAGGCCAGTCGCCGTGGCCTCGGTGACCAGTAGAGCGGCGTCGGCGCCCGAGAGGCACGCGATCACCGGGCAGCCGATCCCCGGGGGTCCGTCGACGAAGATCCACCGGGCGTCGATCTGCATGGCTACTTCTCTGGCCCTTTTCCTGATCAGGGTGACCAGTTTGCCGGAATTGCCTTCGGCGGGGTTCAGATGCGCGTGTAGCAGTGGGCCGTACGGCGTGTCCGACACAAACCAGCGCCCGGAGACCACCTCTCGCATGCTGATGGCTCCTTCTGGGCACGAATGGTGGCAGACCCCGCATCCCTCGCAGAAGAGGGGATTGACCCGGTTGCGGTATATGGCGTCAAACCGACACACTTCCGCGCACAGCCCGCAGGAGGTGCACTGTTCTGGGTCAATCACCGCCTTGCGCGACCCGTAGAAATCTCTGGTTTCCCGCACCGACGGCTGCAGCAGCAAATGCAGGTTGGCGGCGTCCACGTCTCCATCCACCGCTACCGCATTTCCGCTCAACACCACCAGTGAGGCGGTGATCGAGGTCTTGCCGGTCCCCCCTTTTCCGCTCACCACGGCCACTTCCTTCACCGATTGCCCCCCTCTCGCCGTGCTGCTTCCGCGTGATACAGGAGGCTGCTGAGCAGGTGGCGGAATCGGTCGCGCCATCTCGGCAGCCGGACCACTGGCCGGCCCTGGGCGTACAGCTCTGCCAGATGGGCGTCCCAGCGGATCCTCATCAGCACCGGCAATCCGCGCTGGCGACAGTAGCGTTCCACGCGGTCGTCACCCACGTCGGCACGATTGATCAGGACCCCGGCGGGAATGCCCAGTCGACTCACTGCTTGCACCGCAAGGTCGAGGTCGTGCATGCCGAAGGGAGTGGGCTCGGTGACCAGGAGGCAGTAGTCCACTCCGTTGATCGCGTGGAGGACAGGGCACGAGGTGCCGGGAGGGGCGTCCACCAGCACCAGATCGGCCGCGGGATGCACCGCCGCTCTCACCGCAGCAATCAGCGGAGACGAGATGGCTTCTCCCACCTCGAGCACTCCGTGTGCGAAGAGCATGGTCCCCACGGTCCCCTTTTCCAGAGTGCCTATCTTGCGCTGGACTTCCCGCATGGCGCCCGTGGGGCAAAAACGGATACAACCGCCGCATCCGTGACACATCTGCGGGAGAATCATGACGTGGTTCGGCACCACGGCCACGGCCCCAAAGGCACATACCCTGGCGCAGGTGCCGCAGTGGGTGCACGTGCTGGCATCCACCTCGGGTGCGGGGACGGTCACCGGCTGGCGCTCGACCCACTGGGGCGAAAGGAACACATGGGCATTGGGTGCTTCTACGTCGCAGTCCAAAAACTGCACACGGCGGCGCTCGGCCGCCACCAGGGCCAGACCGGTTGCCACCGTGGTCTTACCCGTCCCTCCCTTCCCGCTGGCCACCGCTATCTGCATGGGCGATGTGTCCTCACGAGAGCGGGGGGCTGCAAGCGTTCCCGGGGAGGGAGTCCTGGTGGCCTCCCTCCCCGGCGACTGCGAATCACCCTTCATCTTTCTTCTCGCCCAGCTCCTCGAGCCGGCTTTCAATCAATCGCATTTCCTCTTTAAGGGCCTCCAGCTCCTCCTTCAACAGCTCCTTTTCGGAAGCAGCGCGGGGGACCCAGGGCCAGCCCGTCGGGCCGAGCCAAGCGGCCCGCCAAGGGAAGAGCCACCAGCAAGCACCCCGGGGCCACCAGCCCCACCCCGACCACTTCCAGAAGCCAGGTCCGAACCACCACCTGCCTCTAGGCACCTCGCTCCCCCCTTCCTGACATGACTGTTCATCACGACTCCGATTCGAGCTGTCGCAGTCTTTCTTCCACCCAGTCCATCTGCCGGCGGAGGAAGTTGCGCTGCTCCAGCAGCGCCTGCCGCTCCGCGTCAGGAGCCTGGATCCAGCCCCACCACCAGCCGCGTCGCCCGTACCAGGGCGGAGGCGCGGGATTCGCATATCCGGGCACCCCAAATCCGCCGCAGTACCCTGCGCGCCGGCCGGTGCCGGGACCCAAACCCAGGGGGCCCGTACCGTCACCTCCAGGCATCCTCAATCACCTCCCATGGCTGCGCGCCTACCGCTCACCGCCAGCCTCGACGGCCGCCCCGCCATCCGCGGCGAAAGCCCAGCCCCAGGCCGGGTCGCAGCATTCTCCTCCACCCGAGCCCAGGCCCTGCTGCCCAGACCGCTGGGGCCAGCCGCGACCACCAGCGCAAGGCATTTGTGGGAAGAGCGCAGAAACCACGTCCGCCCCCGGTCATGGGACCCATTCCCGCGGGTCCCGTTCCATCATATCCAGGCACTCATTGCACCTCCCTTTTTGAGCGCTGCGCAACTGCACGAAAAACCCATCTTCCGGTGTTTCCCCGCTGCGTCAAAGGCTGCCGCCCGGGCGCAAGCTGCCACCTGGCGAGCGCTCCGCCCGCGGGAGCCCCGGACCTCGCTTCCGGGCGATCCGGCTCACTCCGGGCATCTGCTGGGGCAGCTTGCTCCTTCTCCCCGGTGGTGGCACAGGCTGGGGCCGCCGGAGAGGTCCCCCTTCAGCCATCGTGCGAGCACTTCTTCCACCGTTCCGGTGACTCCCACCACGGTGTCGATTCCGCGGTCGGCGAACATTTGTTGCGCGCGTGGCCCCATGCCTCCCGCGATCACGCACTCCACCCCCAGCTGGTGGAGGTAGGCGGGAAGGTATCCTGGTTGATGCCCGGGATTTGCAACCACCACCTTCGAGCGCACTCGGTTTCCTTCCAGGTCCACCAGCGTGTACTCCGGACAGCGCCCGAAGTGGGCCGCCACGTCATTTCCGTCGGTGGCAATGGCGATCCTCACCTAGCTGTCCCTCCCCTGCATTCGCCCACCTTTGCCTCGTTGCCAGCCGAGGCCGCCACCGGAGTGAGGAGGTACGGTGGCGTCGTCAGGAGGAAGTTGGTTGTCCCGCCATTGCCGAACGATGTCCGAAACCGTGCCTTGCCGAGCCGCGTATACCTTCACTCCCGCGGCCTGTAGGATCTGCAACGCGTTGGGCCCGATGTTTCCCGTTACCACCGCGTCGGCGCCCAGGTCGACTACCATCTGCGCCGCGCGGACCCCCGCCCCGCCTGCGCTACCACGGGCCGGGTTGGGGTGCGATTGCCATTCCTCGGTATCGCTATCCACCACCACGAAACACTCGCAGCGACCGAACCTCGGGTCTACAGGAGCATCCAGTCCTGGACCCTGTGCACATACCACGAGCTTCATCAACTCCTACCTCCCCGTTGGTGGCGCGCCTGATCTGCTTCCAGCAGCGATGCAACCACTCCAAGGAACTCGCCGCCCGCGTACTCCTCAATGGCTCCCCGATCGCCCAGACGGCTAAGCTCTGGGTCGAGGGGGAGGACACCCAACAGCCGTATTCCCGCTGACCCACAGATCCGACGGGCCTGGCTGGGACCGAAGACCTGGATTAGCTCTCCGCACCTGCTACAGCGGACGCCGCTCATGTTTTCCACCAGGCCCAGGATGGGAGCCCCCAGCCTGCGGGCCATCCCGATAGCCTTGCTCACTACCATGGTGGTCAATTGTTGGGGGGCGGATACGATCACTACTCCGTCCACCGGGATGGACTGCAGCACGGTCAGCGGTGCATCCCCAGTTCCGGGAGGCAGATCCACGACCAGGCAGTCCAGCTGCCCCCACAGCACGTCGGTCCAGAACTGGCGCACTGCCCCTGCGATGAGGGGACCGCGCCAGATCACTGGTTCGTCCTCCCGCGGCAACAGTAGGTTGAGAGACATGACGCGGATACCCAGCCGACTGGTGGCGGGGACAAGGCCGCCCTTTGCCACCACGGGTGAAGGCTTGATGCCGAAAAGCTTGGGTATACTGGGCCCGGTGACATCCGCGTCCAGGATTCCTACCTGCCAGCCCGCCATGGTCAACCTGACCGCTAAGAGCGCCGCTACCGTAGACTTGCCCACTCCGCCCTTGCCGCTCATCACCGGCACCACGTGGCGGACGGAAGTGCCCGGTGCGGGTGTCAGTTCTTTCGGCGCGCGCGATTTGTCGCCTTCCCGGGATGTAGCATCCCCTTTCTGGTCTGGTCTCACCAATTGCCTGCCTCCTTGCTACGCCGATCACCGCTCGGGGAACCTTGGGCCCCACAGGATGTCGACAAGCGGCTCTTCTGACATTGATAATCGTTCTCATCTTTAGCATACTGGTCTCCACGGCTGACGTCAAGATCTTGCTCCCTGGTTATTGTGCGGGACACGCACTCGTTGTCGGCTCAGAGGGAAGCCGGAGCAAGTGACCGCTGCCCAAAGGTGGCCGCCAGATCAGATGGGGGCAACGCACTTTGCTGGGTTGGGGTCAGCGGCCCGCCATTGAAGCATGGGCTTTGAGGAGCCCGTGTCCGCCTTTCGGTTTCACTTCCTCAGCAGCTTTTCAACTGCCGCCTCCAACCGTCCCAGAGCTTCGGCCAGGATCGACCGCGGGCAGGCGAGGTTGAAGCGCTGAAAACCCTCACCCCCCGGCCCGAAGGCAAAACCGTCGTCCAAGGCCAGGCGGGCTTCGTTGCGGATGAAATTCTGCAGCTCCAGCGGTTCCAGGCCGAGGCCGCGCATATCCACCCAGCAGAGATAGGTTCCTTCTGGCCGGATGACTCGGAGCTCGGGGATCCGCGTGTTGATGTAATCGATGAAGAAGTCCAGGTTGCCGTTGAGGTACTGGCGCAGCTCGGTCAGGTAATCATCGCCGTAACGGTAGGCGGCTTCCATCGCCACCCACCCGAAGAGGTTGCCGCTGTTGCGGACCGCGCGGACTTCCAGCAAGCGTTGTCGGAGCTCCGGGTTGGGGATGATGGCATAGGACGTGGCCAGTCCGGCCAGGTTGAAGCTCTTGGAAGCCCCCATGAAAGTGATGGTGCGTTGGGCCACCTCCTCCGATAGGGTGGCGGCGACGGTGTGCCTAGCATCGTGGAAGAGCAGGTCGCAGTGAAGTTCGTCCGAAACCAGAATGACGTTGTTGTTGATGCAGATGTCTGCCAAACGGGTCAGCTCGTCGCGGGTCCACACGCGACCTACCGGATTGTGTGGGCTGCACAGGATGAGCATCTTGATGCGGGGCTGGTGGATGGGGAAGGTCTGGCGCCCCACAAAGAGGTGTTTGAGACCCTCTAGATCCATGGTGTAACGACCGTTGTCCAGTTTCAGAGGGTTGTACACGATCTGGCAGCCGGAATGCTTGATGGCACGGTAAAAGGGGTAGTACACGGGGGGCTGGACCACCACCTCGTCGCCGGGACGGGTGAAGGCCTGGATGGCGGATTGCAAACCCTCTATGACGCCCCCGGTAAAGATGATCCACTCTTTCCTTATCTCCCAACCGTAGTGGCGCCGGGCCCAGTCGACGATGGTTTCGTATAAGGATTCGGGGGGGTAGCTGTACCCGTAAATGGGGTGGTTGGCCCGCTCCTTGATTGCCTCCACCACCGCTTTTGGAACCGGGAAATCCATATCCGCAACCCAGAGAGGGAGCGCATCTTGGCGGTTGAACAGTTCCCCCACCCGATCCCACTTGGTGCAGTTGGTGTTCCTGCGCTCGATCACCCGGTCGAAGTCGTATTCCACGGCAGATGACCTCCTCCTTTCGCGATGCTATAAGCCATACCGGTGCTTCTACATGGGGGGAAGAGTAATCCTGCCTTCTCCCGCCCGCATGTCACCGGGGGCTGCGCTGCCCTGCGAGGGGTAAGGCCCCCCTGGGGCTTCGGCGTCGCCCGGCGCGCCTGGCCCGGGTACTCGCGGAGACGGTGCCGGGAACGGCCATTGGGGGGCTGTTTGGCGTGGGGTTGTGCCCGTGACTGGGCAGGAGAGCTGGCCGCTTTTGGCGCGTATGATCACTGGCCGGTGGTGCCCGTTTGGCGCGGACATTCAGCCGGGGTCAGCCCCGGTTCAAATAGGCTGCCACCGCTGCAGTCACCGGCACGCAGAGTACCAGCCCGATACTGCCGCTGAGGGCCCGTACTATCTCGGTGGCGATGATGTCCAGATTCAACACCTTGACGGTGCTCACCTGGTGGGCGCTGAGTAGCAGCAGCAGGGGTAGCGCTCCACCCGCGTAGGCGAGTATCAGGGTGTTGGCCATGGTACCAAGGACGTCTCTTCCTACGTTCAAGCCGGACTGCACCAGGTGCCGGAATGATGCCTGTTCGGTGGCGCGCCGTACTTCCTCCACCGCCGAGGCGATGGACATGGCGATGTCCATGATCGCTCCCAGGGCACCCAGAATCATTCCCGAAAACAGCAGCCCGCGGAAGTCGATCTCCAGGTTGGGTATGAAATGCAGCATCTGCGCTTCTTCGGTCCCCAGCCCCTGCAGATTAGCCAGCCTGCCGAACAGCGCTGCCAAAAACCCCGCCGTCAGGAGGCCGGATACCGTTCCCACTCCGGCTGCCAGGGTCTTGCGGCTCAGACCGGCGATGAAGGGTAGGCTCAGCACCACGACGCCCGCGCAGATGCCGATGGTTACCGCCATGGGGTTACGACCGGCCAGCACCAGGGGGATGAGTAGGTGGATAATCGCCAGCCCCGTGAGGCCCAGGACGATCACCGCCCTAACCCCTTTCAATCTGCCGACCGCCGCCAGGGACAGCACGAAAAGCCCGGTCATCCAGAACAAGGGCACGTCCCGCACGAAGTCCATGACGTACACATCGACTACTTCGCCCCCTTGCCGTTCCACCCCCACCAGCACCCGGTGTCCTTCTTCCAGCTGCAGGTCGAAGGCGGGGTTCCCCGATAAGTGATGGCGGATGGTGAGTTCCTGTCCCCGCAGTGGCCCGGTGAGGAACCGCAGGGTGACCTCTTGCACTCCGGCTCCCTGCGCCCACACTGGCAGATCGGCGATGCCCTGGGCTTGTCGTACGCGGACCACGACGGCTCTATGTACTTCCGGGCCGTCCTCCGCTAAGGCCGGTCCTGACGTCAGGAGGCAGATCAAGACCACGGACACCAGAATGCTGCGCCAGCTCATGTTTCCACATTACCTCGAATCAAGGTTGGAGGCACGGCCCTTATTTTACCAGCCATGGCACCCTTATTGTAGCACCGTTTCTACCCCCAGAATACCACCTCCTTTTGGGGGGTGGATGAGAGGGGGTGAGTACGTTGGAAATTGTTACCGCTCGCAGGGGGCGGGAATTTTGCAGGTTGGTGTGTAGTGGAGTGGGGCACGTGGGTATGCTCGCGCAACGCAGCATAGGCAGTGCAGGGAGGGTCAGCTCTACCACTACACGGACGGAAATGTGTGTTCACCCCCTAAATCTGGACAGTCTTCGTGCGGCTCTGGAGCAACGAAGCACCTCTGCGTGTTCCGTACGCTGTAGTGCCGGGTACAATACCGTATCCCCTGGTCGGAGTGAGTGGTGAAATCTCGCGATCGGGCCCTACTTCTCCCAGCGCCATCTGGAGCGTTCGCAAGCTGAAACCCACAGAGCTGCTAGCGACAACTTCCAGGCCTCACGGCACGGGTGAAGACGCTGCACCCCGGACGCTACCGGAACGCTGTTGGATCTTTGAGTGGGGCCCTATGCCGGTGATCTGTATCCCTAGGTACACCCACCTCCTCCCGTGATCCTTGCAACGAGTACGTTCGCGGCTGCCGCACTTTGGCATGCGAAGGTCGCGACCCGCACCCAGCCGCTAGCAAGATTTCCGCGGGGTCATGTCGAATAACCAGCAAGTAGCACGTTTTTGCAAAACGTGCCACCGCTGGGAGGAGGGGGTACCGTGTGGTGATGTGGAGGTGTATCGTGAGGCGAGCCTGGCCCCTGCTGTTGGCAGTGTGCCTGACGGTAATGGGGGCAGGTTGCTCGCGGCCGGGCGAGGGCCAGAAAACGTCTGCGCATGGAGCCACCATGGACGTGGTCGACGCGGCCGGCCGGACCGTAGCCGTGCCGCAGCCTTTGAAGAGAGTGGTTGTCCTCGCGTCTCAACCTGCCGAGGTCATCGCTGCCCTGGGATGCAAGGAGAGGGTGGTGGGAGTCACTGAAGACCACGTCCTCAGGGATGCTGTCACCCGCATGATATTCCAGGGAACGCCCAGCGTGGGCAGCATCCGGAACCCGAGTGTGGAAAAGATCTTGGAGCTCCGCCCTCAGGCGGTGATTTCCATTGGGGCTTGGCAGGAGGCCCGGCAGGCGGCTTTGGACCTGGCGGAGAGGCTCGCTCCGCACGGCATCCCAGTGATTTGCCTGGATTGCTTCCCCGATGCGGAGGTAATTTTCCGGGATGTTGCCACGCTGGGGAAGATGTTCGGCGCAGAGCAAAGGGCGCAGGAGTACGTGTCCTGGTTCAAAGATCAGCTGGAGGTGGTGGCCCAGCTGGTGGGCGAGGTCGAGCCCGCGCGGAGGGTGCGCGTCTACCTGGAGCTGGCCGATTACACTGTGACCGAGCAGGGCCACCGGATGATAGTGGCTGCCGGGGGCGTGGACATCTGTGGGGAAGTCACCGTGGCTGCCCGGGTAAGTCCCGAGGTGGTGCTGGAGAAGAATCCCGACGTAATCGTAGTACGGGCGATGCCCCCCGGCGTCCTCGGGTACGGGGCTCCTGACCTTGCCAGGGCCAAGAGTGTGTGGGAAGGGATTCTGGGGCGCCCCGGTTGGCACCAGATCAACGCTGTGCAGAACAAAAGGGTCCACCTCCTGGCCTTTGAGATCTTCTCGGCACCCCGTGCCCCGATCGGGATCCTCTGGCTGGCCAAGTGGTTTTACCCCGATCTGTGCCGCGGTCTTGATCCCGATGCCGTGCACCGGCAGTTCCTCGAGCGGTTCTTGTCCATAAAGGAATACCCGGGTACGTTCGTCTACCCCCCTTCGACGAGGTGATGAGGATGAACCAGACGATGGCAGAGGCACTGGGTGAAGCCTTGAGGCGGCCCCTGACCCGCGGGGAGGCGTTGGCACTGCTCGAGTGGGTGCGAACTTGGGAGGACGCCCTCGAGCTCTTTCGAGTAGCCGCGACGGTCAGGGACCAGGAGGTCGGGCGCACCGTACGCCTCATGGGGTTCATAACGAGCATTACCCCCTGCACGACCGATCCGCCGTGCCGGTACTGCTGGCGGTGGGCTTCGCCGCGGGCCTTCTCGGACAGCGATGTGCTCAACGAGAAGCAGCTGGCCCGTGCTGCCCGGGCGATAGAAGATCTGGGGATAAAGAGGGTGGAGCTGGGAGGCGGCACCCTCCGGGGAGAAGAGGGAGGAGAGCTCACTCTCCGTGCTGCAGCGGCAGTAACGGGTGCCTGCAAGATGGGGGTTTGGATCAACAACGGGCCGTCCTTCGGGATCCAGCATGTCCACGAACTCAAGCAGGTCGGCGTGGAAGGTATCGCCTGCAACCTCGAGAGCATACGCGAGAGAGTCTACGAGATGGCCCGGCCTGGAGATAGCCTGGCCAGGCGAAAGGAGATCGTGGAGGAGAGCGACCGGGCCGGCCTGCTCATCGACAATACCCTGATGATAGGGCTGGGGGAAGCCTGGGAGGACAAGCACCCTTACAGGGAGTGGGTAGACTTCCTCTTCTGGTTGAAGCAATTCCCTGGCCTCAAGATTCTGGAAATCCACCCGTTCCGACCCGTGCCCCGCTCCCCTATGGAGGAGCTCCCGGCCGGATCGCCGTTTGAGACCGCCAAGGTCAGGGCGGTAGCCAGGCTGGTGTTTCGCAACATTGGTATAGCCGGCGCCGACGAGCCGCTCGGCGTCATGGCCGGGGCCAACATGGTGATGCATGCAGTAGCGGTGACCAAAAAGGAGCGTTCGCGGCCGGGTGTGGCGTGCGGGCCGGCCAGGGTCCGCGACATCGGTGATGGTCTCGTGCTGGCCGATTCTCTCCCTGCCCTGAGGAGGTACGTTGAAGACCTGGGCCTTGTCCTCGAAGAGTGAGACACCAACGCGGGACGCTTTTGGGCACGAGTACAGGCGCTCGGCGGCAACCCGCATGCTGCTTCTTGCTGCGGGGGTTGCCCTGCTTGCGGCGCTGGCCGTCCTGGCAGTAACCGTGGGGGCGGTCAAGGTCCCACTCGGCGACGCGTGCCGGGTGCTGATGTCGGCATTGTGGACTCCTTGGCGGCATGCCACCTCGTCCCTCAGCCGCGCCGTGATATGGGAGCTGCGCTTGCCCCGGATCGCGTTGGCGGTGGTGGCGGGCGCTGGGCTGGCACTTTCGGGGGCAGTGATCCAGACCACTGCGCGCAACCCCCTTGCCAGCCCCTTCACGCTGGGCATCTCTGCGGCGGCGGGATTCGGAGCAGCGCTGGCCATAGTCCTGGGGGCTGGCCTGGGTGGCCCGGGCCGATGGCTGGTGGTGGCTAACGCCTTTGCTTGCTCGGTGGCGGCCATGGCACTGGTTCACCTGCTGGGCGCGGTGAAAGGTTTTTCGCCTTCAGCCACGGTACTGTCCGGCATAGCGGTGAACTTTTTCTTCATGGCGCTGACCTCGCTACTCCAGTACCTGGGCCAGTCGGAGGACGTGAAAGCGGTTGTACTCTGGCTGATGGGCGGGCTGCACCGGGCCACCTGGGGGCAGGCGGGCCTCCTCGGGGCAGTACTCCTGGTGGCCCTCGTCCTCCTGTGGGCCATAGCCTGGGACCTGAACGCCCTGCAGCTCGGGGACGAGGTTGCGCACAGCCTGGGCGTACCCCACCGCCGACTTCGGCTTTGGGCGTCACTGGTAGCTCTGCTCGTCACCGCGACTGTCATATCGTTCACGGGGACCATCGGGTTTGTTTGCCTGGTTGGGCCTCACATGGCGCGGCTCATGGTGGGACCGGACCACCGGTTTCTGCTCCCTGCCTCGTGCCTCATGGGGGGACTCCTGTTGCTGGGCGCGGACACGGTAGCCAGGACGATGGTCGCGCCTTTAGAACTCCCTGTCGGCATCGTGACCTCGTTGCTGGGGGTTCCCATCTTCGTGTACCTGTTGCTGAGGGGGAATACCGGGTACTGGGGGGTCTAGGGTGACCATCGTCATCGAGGATGTGCACTTCAGCTACTCGGCTAGGCCTGTGCTGCGGGGCGTAACCGCGCACATCGCACGCGGCGAGGTGCTGGGGCTCTTGGGACCTAACGGGGCGGGCAAAAGTACGTTGCTCAGGTGCATGGACCGGGTGCTCACCCCCACCCAGGGAGTCATCCTCGTGGACGGCCGGAAAGTGGCAAATATCCCACTTCGAGAACTGGCGAAGCTGGTAACGCACGTCCCGCAGGACGCGGCCCGCGCCTTCCCGCACCGCGTTTTCGAATTGGTGCTTCTGGGCAGGAGGGCAAAGATGGGGTTGCGCCCCCGAGAGCAAGACCTCGAGGCGGTGCGCGAGTCACTCAGGTGGTTCAATCTGGAAGAGCTGGCCTGGCGAAACGTCAACGAGCTAAGCGGAGGAGAACGGCAAAGGGTGATGCTGGCCTGGGCTCTGGCAGCAGAACCCCGGGTGCTGTTGCTGGACGAACCCACTTCCAGCCTGGATTTGCGCTACCAATTGGGGGTGCTCGCTACGTTGCGTGAACTGGCCCGGCACCGCCAGATCACCACCGTGATGGCCATGCACGATATAAACCTGGCGGCGCGCTTTTGCGATCGACTGATCCTGCTCAAGTCTGGGGTCGTCCACGCCATGGGTAGCCCTGTGCAAGTGCTGACGCCCGAAAACATACGGGAGGTATACAGCGTAGACGCTGTGGTAAGGTTGCACGGTGGCACTCCGTACGTGATTCCTTGGTCGGACGAGGTGTGTTTCGTGCCCCGTTGACCGAGCCAGAATGCTGCCCCGAGATAGCTGTGATGGTCGTCACGTCGCGCATCGGCGAGTTCGGCTGTCGGGCAGTTGGGTGCTCTCCAGGTGGGTCGGGACTGTGACCCGTGGTGCTGGGGATCGGGTGCGGTGACAGCCCGAGACGGTGTGGAGTGGTCTTGGGGTAGCTGGGTTATCCTTGACATCCGGCGCAGGCGGGCCTTCGCCCACCGGAGTGGTGGCGCTTCCCCGGGGGCCAAGGCAGCTAGCATGTGTCGCATTGACGGAGCGCCACTTTCAATTGCAAGGATTTCCGTGAGTTGACAGCAGGGACCAAATGTCGGGTCGCGGAAAGGCGGGTAGTATGTCCTGGACTTCGGTGACCGACCCACCGTTTGTTTTTGGAGGTTTTCAGACAGGGGTGCTCCTCCACCCCCACGAGAGCCAAGGTTTGGGCACCCCCTCCCCAGAGCGACCCTGGCCCTGGCTGTCTCCAATTTACGCATCCTCAACGACACCGCATTACCCAAGCTGCATGGTAGCGCAGTTGTCGGTTCAGGGCAGCGCTGTAATTCGATGGCGAAATGCTTTATCGAAGCGGCCCAGCATATCCACCGCCCAGTCTTGTAGTTGCTCGAGCTGATCGGCGGGATATCTGATGTTCCCGTTGGTGTAGATGGCAATTCGGGACATTCTCCGGTCGTCCAGCCTTTCCCAGGACAGCTGGAGACCAATTTCTTGTTCGATGACATCCCGCTCGACCAGGAGGGCATCGAAAGCATCCTTATTTGCTTGTTGGTCTGGGGTGTCGATGGCCAGCTCCACCTTGAAGCGGGACCCCCTGGTGAAGCCCACCAGGAAGGTGTAGCCGCTCCTGCCGGCAGGGAAGCTGAACCAGTTTTGGGGAAAGGCAATCCGGGCGGCAGTGAAGCCAGGGTACTGGCGCTTCACCTTGTGCAGAAGTTTGGTGAAGAAATCCTGATAGGCTTGCGCCGTCTTCGATGGCCGCTTTCCCGACCGCTGCTGCTTGATCCAGTTACTGGGCTTTACTGCTACGACAAAGTTGACGGCGGGAGGAGAATCGTCCACCTTGAGCACCTCCACCTGGACGGCGAAAAAGAGCTGGTCTTCGCTGGATACTGAGTTCAGCCACTCCAGGACTTGCTTGTGCTCCTCCCTGAATTCGGTGCTCACCCATACGGCTACGCCGGCGTTTGTCCCCGCCGCGTAGGTGAGCAGCTTCCCCAGATGGTCGTGGTCGGTGGGGCCCAGCTGGTTTTCGATCACCACCACGCGCCCGGATGCGGGGTGCTTTGCCAGCAAATCCGCGGAGAAATCCCCGACCTCAACCTCGCTTTCCACCAGCTCCAGATCAAGCCCCAGCACCTCAGACAGTCTGTCGATGTTCCTCTGCAGCCAGGGGGTGAAATCCCTCGCTTCGTTGGCCCACACCTGGCGGGGATCGACCTTCACCAGTTTTCCCAGCTTTGGTGTCGGCATGCCGAGCCGTCCTCCTTTCGGTGTTTCAGGGAAGTACAAAGAACGACATGTAATCTGATCGCGCAATTGGGGGGATTCCACGTAAGCAAGAAATGCCCTGCCGCTTTCCGCCGGCCTGAGCGGCAGCAACGTTCGCCGCAGTTGTTTTGCAGCCATACGGTATCGTGCTTCCCCCGGCTTTGCTGGGGCCTACCCAATTCCAGCCACAACGGGGACAGGCGATCCTTGACGACGGGAAACTCCCTGTCTATAATGAAAATGACCGACGAGTCAGTGCGCAGAACTACCTGACACCGAGAGAGCAAGACGGCAGCGGTGACTGGCTGCCGCTGTTGCTTGCTCTCTTTCAGTCAGGATGGCCTGATGGCCGGTTGCAGGCCAAGGAAGGCGTGAGCCCGTTTGAGACCCGGACACCTCACGGCCCCGGCACGCGTTGTCGCTGGATTAGTGGCAATAGCCCTGTGCGTACTCTCATCGGGCGCGGGATGCCTCAGGCAGGAGACGGTGACCGAGGAGGGTGGAGCCATCCCGGTGGTGGTGGCGGTGGTCCACCGCACCTCGGTCATTCGTTCGCTGGAAACCGTGGGCCGGGTGATCAGCAGCGGACAGGTGACCCTGGTCAGCCGGGTGGCGGCAGAAGTTCGCCAGGTGCTGGTGGAACCCGGTGACTGGGTGGAGAAGGGGCAGATTCTGGTGCACCTGGACGATGCCAACTACCGCCTGCAGCTGGAGCGAGCCGAGGCCGCCCTGGAGGCTGCCCAGGCAGATCTGCGGCGGGCAGAAAAGGGGGCCACCGAGGCGGAGCTGGAACAGCTGAGGGCGGTGGTGAGGCAGGCCGAGGCGGCCTATCAGGCGGCGGCGGACAACTACCAGCGGATGCAGAGGCTGTACGAGTACGGGGGAGTGTCCCTGCAGGCGCTGGATGCTGCGCGGGTTCAGGCCGAGACCGCCCAGGCCCAGCTGGATGCGGCCAGGCAGCAGCTGGCGGCGGCGGAGGCGGGGGCCAGTGAGGAGATCCTGGACGCAGCCGAGGCACAGGTTCGGGCGGCCCGCGCCCAGGTAGAGCTGGCCAGGAGGCAGCTGGAGCACTGTACGGTGCGGTCCCCGGTGGACGGCGTGGTGGCCCAGGTGTCCTGCCAGGCGGGACAGGCGGTGGCGGTGGGGATGCCCCTACTGACGGTGAGCCCCCGGGGTGCGGTGTACGTGCGGGTGGGCGTTCCATGGCAGGTGGCGGCCTCGTGCAACCCGGGCGATGGTGCGGAAGTATGGTCGCCGGGGGACGAAGAGGTCATTGCGGCCACCGTTCATTGGATCGCGCCGGTGGTTGACCCCGCCACCGGCATCGTCCAGCTCCAGCTGGAGCTGGCACCCGACTACGACCTCCCCCCAGGAGCCCTGGTCAAGGTGAGGCTGACCGAGGAAGCAAGGTACGACGTGCTGACCGTTCCCCTGGAGGCGGTGATGCGAGATCCCGAGGGGGGCTGGTACGTGTTCGTGGTGGAGGACTCGGTGGCCCGGCGGCGGGAGGTGCGGCGGGGACTGGACGACGGCCGGGTGGTCGAGGTCACGCAGGGGTTGCGAGAGGGGGAGCTGGTGGTGGTGGCTGGCCAGCACTACCTCCGGGACGGCACCAGGGTCACGGTGGTGGGGAGGTGAGGTACCTTGGGGATCACCCGCGTCGCGGTGGCCCGACCGGTAGCCACCATCATGGCCATCACCTTCTTGCTGCTTCTGGGCGGGGTTTCCCTGCGGGAACTTCCCGTGGATCTGCTGCCGGAGATGACCTTTCCGGTGGTGGCAGTGCTGACCGAATACCAGGGGGCAGGTCCCCACGAAGTTGAACAGCTGGTGACCATTCCCATAGAGAAGGCGGTCAGTGCCATCGGCGGGCTGAAGAGGGTGGTCTCCGAGAGCAGAGAGGGCAGCTCCCTGGTCATGGCGGAGTTCGACTGGGACACCGACATGGACGCCGCGGCCTTCAACGTGCGAGAGAAGGTAGACCTCATCCGCGACTACCTGCCCGAAGGAGCCAGCAACCCCATCATCATAAAGGCGGATCCCTCCATGCTCCCCATCCTCCAGCTCAGCCTCACCGGAGAGCGGGACCTCGAGGCACTGACCGACCTGGCGGAGCGGATCATAAGACCCCATCTGGAGAGAATCGACGGGGTGGCCTCGGTGACCGTAATCGGCGGGTCGGTGCGCGAAATCCACGTGGTGGCGGATCCTCAGGTTCTCGCTGCCCACGGTTTGGACCTGGCACGGCTGTCGCAGCTGCTGGCGGCCACCAATCTGAGTCTACCCGCGGGTCATGCCCGCATCCCATCCCAACGTTTCTCGGTGCGGGTGACGGGCGAATTCGAAGACGTGCAGGACCTGCGCGAGGTCCTGGTGCCCACCCCCGCTGGTACCGTACTCCCCCTGGCCGACCTGGCGGAAGTGAGGTCGGCTACCGAGTCCGGCGAACGTCTGGCCCGGCTTGACGGACAGCGCTGCGTGCACCTGGCCATCCAGAAACAGTCGGGGGCCAACACGGTGGCGGTGGCCCGGCAGGTTCGCGCTGCCCTGGCGTCACTTTTGCGGCAACTGCCACCCGACGTCCAGCTACGAACATCAGTGGACCAGTCGGAGTTCATAACCGGTGCGGTGGTGAGCGTTGCGCAGAACGGCATAGTGGGAGGCCTCCTGGCTGCCGGCATCCTGTGGGCGTTCCTGGGCAATCTTGCCAGTACCGCCGTCATCGCCATCGCCATCCCGGTATCGGTCCTGGCCACCTTCATCCTGGCCTTCTTCGCCGGGGTGACCTTGAACTTGATGTCCCTGGGCGGTCTCGCCCTCGGGGTTGGGATGCTGGTGGACAACGCCATTGTGGTGCTGGAGAGCATCACCCGGCACCTGCAGAGATCTCCTGGGTCGGTGGACGCGGTCATCGCCGGGACCGAAGAGGTGGGAGGCGCGGTCACCGCCTCCACCCTGACCACCCTGGTGGTGTTCCTGCCCATCTTCTTCATAACCGGGCTGGCGGCGCAGCTGTTCCGCGATCTGGCTCTCACCGTCTCCTTCGCCATTCTCTCCTCCCTGCTCATCTCGCTGTCCCTGGTTCCCATGGCCACGGCTCGATTCAGCAGGGTGGGCATGGCTCAGGCCAGAGCCTCCAGGTGGTCGCTGGTGGAGCCCGTGGGCCGCTTGCTGCCCCGGTACCGCCGCCTGGTGAGGGCGGCGCTGCGTCGTCGACGGGCGGTGTACGCGGTGGTGGGCGTGCTGGTGGTGGCCACGGTCCTGGTTTTCCCGCAGGTCGGCCGAGAGTTCATACCGAAGCTGGACCGCGGCGAGATCCGGGTGGAGATCAGCCTTCCTCCCGGCACCCCGCTGGAGCTGACCGACGCGTTGGTGCGCATGGTGGAACGACGGGTCTCCCAGCTGGAGGACGTGGAATCGGTGTTCGCGGACGTGGGAGGGGCGTCGGGTACTGGCCTGGGGCCGGGAGCGGCGGGGACCCATTCGGCCCAGGTTCTCATCAAGCTGCGCCCACGGCGCGCCAGCACCACCGCGGAGGTGGTCGATGATCTCCGGGCCTGGGCGGCGGGAATACCGGGAGCCGAGATACGCGTCAAGCAGGTCTCCGGCATCGTGGGAGAAGAAGAGGCATTCGGTGCCCCCCTGGAGGTGGAAATCCGGGGGCAGGATCTGGAGGTATTGCGCGACCTGGGCACCGAGGTCATGCGGCGGATCCAGGGGGTGCCGGGGATTCGGGACCTGCGCAGCTCGGTGGGCGAGGCTGCCCCAGAGCTGGAGATCGAGGTGGACGGGGCGCTGGCGGCAGCGCGCGGACTGAGCGTCTACCAGGTGGCGGAAGTGGGACGGGCAGCCCTGGAGGGGTTGGTGGCCACGCGCGTGAGGGTGCGGGGAGAGGAATACGATGTCCGGGTGCGGGCCCCCGAGCGCTGGCGGGACCCCGACCTCCTGGAGCACCTGCCGGTGGGCGCTGGCGGCGGGGGGTTCGTCGAGCTGGGGGATCTGGCCAGCTTCCGCTTTCGGGAAGGTCCGGTGGTCATCCATCGGGTGGGGCAGGTGCGCTCGGTTTCGATCAGCGCCGACATTGCAGGCCGAAATCTGGGAGACGTGGTGGCGGACGTCAGGTTGAAGCTGGCCGATCTCGCTCTGCCACCTGGCTACACGGTGGAGTACGGCGGAGAGGCCAGGGAGATGGCGGAGGCCTTCGGGACCCTCGGTTACGCCCTGTCGTTGTCGGTGATCCTGGTCTACATGGTCCTGGCCGGGCAGTTCGAGTTATTCCTGCAGCCCCTCCTGATCATGGGGACGGTTCCGCTGGCCTTCGTCGGCGTTACGTGGGGCCTGGCACTGACCGGAAGGACCCTGTGCGTGTCCTCCATGATTGGGGCCATCGCCCTGGGGGGCATCGTGGTCAACAACGCCATCGTGCTGGTGGACTACACCAACCGGCTGCGCCGGGCAGGCATGGGGGTGGAGGACGCGGTGGTGGAAGCAGCGGTGGTGCGGCTGCGACCCATCATGATGACCACCGGAACCACCGTGCTCGGTCTGCTGCCCCTGGCCCTCGGCCTGGGCCGGGGACACGAACTGCAAGCACCGCTGGCCACCGCCATCATTGGCGGCTTGCTGGTCTCGACGCTTCTCACCCTGGTGCTGGTGCCGGCTCTGTATGCTGACCTGGAAGCGCTGAGGCGAAGGTTCGCTCGTTCAGGCGGGAGGTGAGGTGCGATGAGGAGTCCATGCCGCGGCGTCGCTGTCCTGTTGCTGGCATGCTGGCTGTTGGTGCTGGCCGCGCCTGCTCGGGCCGGAGAGGAACTCCCCCTTACTTTCGACATGGAACGCGCCGTGGAGCGGGCAAGGCGTGGTTCCCCGCTGGTGGAACTGGCGGAGGCGATGAGGGAACAGGCGGAACTGGAGTGGCTGCAGGCACAAGAGCAGGCGGACCGCATACCGGCAGAATCGGTGGAGACGTATGAGATGGCCAGCATCAAGTACCTGTATCCGTTCCAGGCCCTGATGGCCTATCTGGTGGCGCGGCAGTACGAAAAGGCGGCTGCGTGCGACGCGGAGTGGATGGCCCGCCGTACTTACTGCCAGCTGTGGCAGGCCCAGGCGGCCTTGCGGGCGGCGGAGGAGGCGGTGGAAGCGGCGGTGGCGCATCTGGATTTCCTCAACCTGGCGGGGGCCACTGGCACGGTCACCAGGGAAGACCTCCTGGCAGGCAAGGTGCGGGTGGCCCAGGCGCAGGCGCAACTGGTGGCAGCCCAGGGGGCGGTGGCCCTGGCGGAAGAGGCGTTCCGTCAAGCCCTGGGTATCCATCCTGAACGGAAGATAGAGCTGTCGGGACTACCCGAGCCGGCCTCTGGTGCCGGGGCTGAGGGTGAGGATCTGGCGGCGTTGACCGCTGAGGCTCTCGATAAGCGGTTTGAGGTCTACGCGGCGGAAAAGGAATGCGAGGTCAGGCGCCTGGACCTGGATCTGGCGCGGCGGTATCCGTCTACGCCACTGGCGCCCATGCCCGCAGAAGGCCTCCCCCCCATGGAACCTGATGAGACGCCGGAGGAGTACTGGGAGCGCCTGCAGGACTGGCTGGGGGAGCAGGCGGAGGCCGAACCTTCGCCTCATGCGGTTCCACGGGCGGAAGCGGCACTGCGTCAGTCGCAGCTCAAGCGGGAAGCGGCCAAGGACGCGGTTCGGCTGGATGTACTCAGTGCCTATTGGGCGGTGCAGAGGGCGCGGGCAAATCTGGAAGCGGCCAGGGCGGCGGCGGAGGCCGCGGCCGAGGCCTTGGAGCTGGCGCGAGCGCGGTACGAGGCGGGGACCATCTCGAGGCTGGAGCTGATCAACGCCGAGCTGGAAGCAGTGGTGGCGGCGGTGGGGGAAGAGACCGCGCGGTGTGAGCTGCTCATGGCGGAAGCGGACCTCGCGCACGCCCGCGGATGGGGCACTGGGGAGGGGAGGCCGCTGCAGTTGACCTCAGGGTCCCCAACGCCATAACCGCTGAAAGCGCTCATCACCGATCTTCCCCTGGTGCCAGGCGGTGAGGTCCGCGTAGGTTGCTTCTGCCCACACCGCAGATCCATCGCGCAGCTTGATCTGCACCCGAACCACCTCGGGGCGGACTCCGCGGGGCAGCTGGTCGCGCAAATCGGCGAGGATCCCGGGGAGACGCGTGATTACCACCCGGAAGAGAGCACGCAGCGCGGCAGTGGTGTCTTCGGGCTCTTTGCTGGAGGACAGATCCAGGGTGGCCACCAGGCGCCAGGTGTCGGGGTCTGCCTGCTCGACAGCGAACTGGGGTTCCGGCGGCTGCGGGGGGCGCGACCCGGGCGGCGGTGGCTGGATCCCATACTCCAGGATGCTGACCAGCAATATGGCCGCGAAGATACCCAGGATGATTACGCTCCCGAGCGATCGGGGACGTTCCTCCCCACTCCGCAGCAGGGACAGCAGACCCAGGGTGAGGAACAGGGCGGCCAGGACGCCGATGAGTGAGGAAGATGCTGGTCCTTCCAGAAGCAACCCCCCGGGTTGTCTTTGATTCCGGGAGGCATCCTTCCTTCCGGGAAAAGTAGCTAGCGCGATCTGATCAGCCCAACGTTGCGGCGCAACGGCTCGCTGATGTCCACGTGTCCCGCCAGGGTCTCGGCCTCTTTGCCCTCGATGAGTATCTGTACCCGATCCACCATGGGGAATTCGGTCAGGGTATTCACGATGGCCCCTACCACCAGCTCCTCACCCCGCGCCCCCACATTGAGACGGGTGGCCTCCCGGCTGAGGTCGACCACCGCCAGGCCGTCCTCCACCGTCAGGTTGCGGAGTTTGGTCTCTGGGGGAAGCACGGGCAGCAGCCGGGTTTCTTCCTCCGGACCCTTGATAAGCTCCCAGATAGCGGTGGCCAACGGATCGGGGCCCTTCTTCACCCTGCGTTCTACCGGCTGCAGGAAGAACTCAGTGGGTGTCTGGACGATGAAGTAAAGGGTGACGGTGTGCAGCTCTTCCCGTTGTTCTAGTTGACGTCGGAGCTGGAGGTTTTCTCGCTCCAGCTCCCGTATGCGCCCTTCCAGGTCCTCCCGTCGGGCCTCCTGACGGCCGGCTTCCGCCCGGGCCGCTATGGTGAGGCCCGCCAGGATCACTATGACCAGGGCCACGAACCAGAACCGCGAGATCTGGTCCACCCCTCATTCCTCCGGCTCGAAGGTGGCACAATGTGTGCGCTCCTCGCGCCCCGACTGCTTGCCGCTGATCTGGATGTTGTCCGCTCGGCACGCATCACCAACGGTCCAGTACCGGCAGGTGTCCACGTAGCAGGTAACCTGGGGGTTGGGCTCGGTCTCCTCTTCCCCTCGCATGTAATCCATGGCTGCCTGCAGGTCCACGTTAGGGGCAGCCATGATCATACTTCGCAGACCCCTGAGGGCGAAGGTCGCGCAGTCAGTTGCCCTCCCTTCCCGGGCCTGGCTTCCGGTCACTTCTATTTCCCGGGCGTTGCACAGGTTGCCGTCCGTCCAGTAGACGCATCGGTTTACCTCGCATCTCACCTTCGGCTGTGGCTTGCCGTTCATCGGACGTCACCTCCCGCAGGTCCGTCAGGTCAGTACGTAGTATGTGGTCATGCATGGGTGCTTATGCGAGGGAGTCCGCCGGGACCGGGGGATATCCTAGGTATGGGGCGGGGAGGGAGTCGGGGCCCGGCGGTGAACACCTCTGTGACGTTTCCATTGGAGGGATGGACCATGAGCTGGCGAACGGTTCGGCAGCCCCTGGGGAAGGGGGCGACGGCGACGGTGATCGAGGATGGCCGTATGCAGACCGTCACCCTGCGTGCCCTCTGGCTGCTGCCGCTGCGGCGCCAGGATGCCACCAGGGCGGCCCTGCTCCCCATGGTGCTTCGACGGGGGACCATGAGTCATCCCGATACTGCATCTTTGCGACGGCAGCTGCAGGAGATGTACGGGGCGCGGCTGGGGGCGGGGGTGGCCAAGGTGGGCGATGTGCAGGTGATGCGTGTGGGGATTCGGCTGCCGGCTCCGGAGCTGATCCCCCAGGGGGAGGCGGTGCTGCGCCGGGCGATAGATCTGCTGCAGGAGCTGGTGCTCGAGCCCGCCACCGAAGGCGGGCAGCTGCGCTCGCAGTACGTGGAGGAGGAAAAGTCCCAGCTCCGGAGGCGAATCGAAAGCCTCATCGACGACCGGATCAGGTACTCCCTTGTGCGCTGCGTGGAGGAGGTCTGCCGGGGGGAAGGTTACGCGGTGAGGGAGTTCGGGTACCTGGAGGACCTGGATGCGGTGGATGCGGCCGAGCTCAGTACGTTCCACCAGCGCGCCCTGCGCGAAGGGCATCTCCATCTGTATGCGGTGGGAAGACTGGATCCCGATGCCGTCCTGCGGCAGCTGTCGCGATCCTTCGGAGACTTTTCGGGGGGCCAGGCCGCGTTGCCGCGTCAGGAGCCCAGCCCGGTGGAAGAGGGAGTGCGCCGGGTCTCCGAGACCCTGCAGGACATCGGTCAGGTGAAGCTGACCGTGGGCTACAAGACGGCCAGTTGCTGGCGCGATCCCGAGATGCCCTGGCTGCTCTTGGCCGACGGGGTGCTGGGAGCCTTCCCCACCTCCCGCCTGTTCCAGAAGATCAGAGAAGAACGGAGTCTGGCCTACTACGTGATGACCAGCGGGGAGTGGAACAAGGGACTGCTGTTCGTCATGTCGGGGGCCAGTCCCCAGCAGGTACCGGTGGTGGAACAGATCATGCAGCAGGAGCTGGAGGCTCTGGCCTCCCGGCCGCCGGAGGTGGAGGAACTCCAGACCGCCAAGAGGCTACTGCGGGATGCGCTGCATGGCAAGAGCGACGAGCCGGCCCAGCTGGCGTCCTTGGATCTGGAGTGGCAGCTGGCGGGCGCCCCCTGGACGCTGGAGAAGCTGCTGGACGCGCTGGAGGCGGCAGGACCTCAGGATGTCATGGAGGCGGCGGGGAGGATTCGGCCGCAGGTGGTATTCCTGCTGACACCGGAAAGGCAGGGGTAGGGATATGGAACGAGTGAGGCTGCAGGAGGTTGATTGCGAGTACTACCACGGTATGCTGCCGTGTGGACTCCGGTTCTGCGTGGTTCCCCGGCCGGGGTTCCGTCGGACCTTTGCCATCTTAGGGCCTCGTTACGGGTCGGTGGACAACGCCTTCTACGGACCGCACGGCGACGGGCCGTACATGGTCCCGGCGGGCATAGCCCATTTCCTGGAGCACAAGATGTTCGAAAAACCCACCGGCCACATGTTCCGGCGGTTCGCGGCGGCGGGGGCGATGTGCGATGCATACACATCCTACACCTACACCGGCTATGTGCTGAGCACTGCCGGCGACTGGCGGGTGCCCCTGCGCCTGCTGGTGGAGCTGGTCTTCGACCTTCACCTCACCCGGGAGACGGTGGAAAAGGAAAAGGGGATCATCGAGCAAGAGATCCGGATGGTGGAGGACGATCCCGACACCAGGGCCTTTGAGGAGTTGATGCGGTGTCTGTACCACCGCCACCCGGTGAGGGTGCCCATTGCCGGCACCGTGGCCGACGTGCGGTCGCTAGGAGTGGAGCAGATCGAGCTGTGTCATCGGACCTTCTACCACCCCTCCAACATGTGGCTGTCGGTGGCCGGCCCGGTGGACCCGCAGGAGGTGACGGAGCTGGTCCAGGAGCTGTTGGAGGCCCGCGGCTACCGCCCGCAGGAACCGGTGCGGCGGCTGCTGCCCCAGGAGCCGGAAGGAGTGGTGCGCCCTCAGCAGACCGTGCGGATGAGCGTGGGGCAGCCTCTCTGTTACCTGGGTTTCAAGGATGTGCCCAGTACCGAGCAGGGCGAGTCGTTGTGGGACCAGCTGGCGGCAGTTTCCATCGCCCTCGATGCCACCCTGGGTCCGGCCAGCGATCTGTACCTGTCGTTGTATCAGGAGGGATTGATCGACGATACCTTCCAGGCCCACTACGAGGGGGAACAAAGTTACGCCCACCTGGTCATCGGCGCCTCCACCCCGGATCCGGCCCGACTCAGCGATCGTCTGCGGGAGGGCCTGCAGCGGGCGGTGGAAAGAGGGATCGACGAAGGTACTTTCCGCCGGTGCATCAAAGCCGCGCGGGGTCGGTTCCTCCGGCGGCTAGACCCTCCCTTCGGCCCCCTGGCCCGGCTGGTGTTCGCGTTCCGCCATAGGGGGACGGATCCCATGCGCGCCCTGGATCGCCTGGCTGCACTGGATATCTCTCAGGTCTCTTCTGCCCTACGCCGCCTGGTGTCGCGGCCCCTGGCGGCGGTTTGGGTGCTGCCCCGCCAGCGCGAGGCGGGGGCCGGCCCCGATGCGGGATCCGGCTTCAGCGGCGGTTCGTGGGCTTGAGCGACCCACCGGCGGCCGGCCTCAGGCATGGGGTCGGCCTTTGGGCAAATTGACCGGCGGGTCAGTCGGGCATATAATGGAGCCGACAAGGCGGCTAGGGGAAAGGGGGCCCGAAAGTGTACGCCATTGAGACCTTCAATCTGACGAAATATTACGGTAAGGCGCGGGGGATTGTGGACGTCAACCTCCAGGTGAAGGAAGGGGAGATCTTCGGGTTCATCGGCCCCAACGGTGCCGGGAAGACCACCACCATCCGCACCCTGCTGAACTTCATCTTCCCCACCCGGGGGACAGCCAAGGTACTGGGCATGGATGTGGTGAAGGACAGTGTCCGCATCAAGGAGCACGTGGGCTATCTGCCCGGGGAGGTTGATTACTACGATGACATGACGGTGTCGGAACTCCTCTCGTACTCCGCCAGGTTCTACCGGGGAGACACCAAGCGTCGGACGGCCGATCTGCTGGAGGCATTTGACCTGGACCCCACCACGAGAATTCACGCCCTGTCCCACGGTAACAAGAAGAAGCTGGGCATCATCCAGGCGCTTCTGCACCAACCGAGGTTACTGATCCTGGACGAACCCACCAGCGGTCTGGATCCCCTGGTGCAGAAGCGGTTCTTCGAGGTGCTCCGGGAGGAGAATCGGCGCGGCACCACCATTTTCTTTTCCTCCCACATCCTGAGCGAAGTGGAAAGGTTCTGTCACCGGGTGGCCATCATAAAGGAGGGCAGGATCCTCAAGGTGGACACCATCGAGGATCTGAAGAACAAGCAGTTTCGCAGCGTGCGCATAACCTTCAAGGAGACCGCTCCTCCTACTCTGGAGATCCCGGGGGTGGTGCATGCCCGGCGGGATGACGATACCTTGCATCTGCTCTTTGGTGGCGACGTCAACGACCTGATAAGGGCCCTCTCGCGGTACCAGCTGGTGAGCCTGTGGCTGGAAGAGCCTGACCTGGAGGAAGTATTCATGCACTATTATGAGAAAGGGGTGGAGGCCTCGTGATCCCCATACTGCTCAGGGAGCTGAAGTGCAATCGGCGATCGGTGATCCTCTGGGCCCTGAGCCTGGGGCTGCTCATCCTGCTGGTTCTGGGCATCTATCCCAGCTTCGTAGAAAACGGGGGTGCGGCGGCCGACTTCGAACGGTACCTAGAGGCCTTCCCCCAGGGTTTCAAGAGGGTCTTCGGGATGGATCGACTGGCGATTTTCGACCCGGTGGGGTTTTTCGCCGTGGAGATGTACGTCATCGTGACTCTGTTCGGCGGCATCTTCGCCGCCATGCTGGGTGCGGGCCTGCTGGCCAAAGAGGAAGACGAAAAGACGGTGGAATTCCTGTTGGCCAAACCGGTTACCCGGGGCGTGGTGGTGACCAGCAAGGTGCTCAGCATGGTGGCGGGGGTCCTGCTCTTTAACCTCCTCCTGGCGGCAGCCACCCTGGCGGGATTCGAGGGGTTCGTCAAGGAGGAGTACAACCGCTCTGCCCTCCTGTGGCTCCTGGCCGCCCCGGTGCTGGTGCACCTGGTTTTCGGAGCGGGAGGATTCTTGATCTCCTTGTTCTTCGTCCGCCGCAGGTCGGCAGTTTCCGGCAGCATCGCCGTGGTACTGATGCTTTACTTCTTCGACGTGGTGGCCGTCTTATCCGAGAGACTGCGGTTCTTGGAATACTTCAGCCCCTTCCGGTACATTCGGGCAGCGGACATCGTCAGTGCGGGATCCCTGCGAGCGGAGTACGCCCTGGGGTTACTGGCGGCCTTCGCGGTGATGGTGGGCGCCACCTATCTCCTGTACGGGCGCAGGGATATCCTGGTGTGAGGGCGGTGAATTTCTCCGAGCCGGCCAGAAGGCGCTCCGCTGACCAGCACGGGCGGTGCCCCAGGTCTAAAAGCTTTGCCAGCACACGTCATGTGGTCCACGGCTCCTGTTGCCCCAGGTTCGTGGGCCCAGCGAGCCGGGTTTCGTCGCGCCCTTCCCATCAGGAACTGAGATGAGAAGGCGAGGGTCAGCTGATGAACCGTTGAAGACGACCCCTCGTGGCCAGCCGCTGCAGTGGTTGCCATCTACCGTGGTGTCCCGGGGTTTCGTTGGCTTTCCCGCCCCCGCTACTTTGTGGCAGCGAGCCATCTGCTTTCGTGGCCTTTCGCTGGTGACAGCCATGGGGATTGGTCTCGTACGGGCATCGATCCGACCTGCGTCGTTGGTGCCGGACTGGGGTGCTAGTAAGGGAGGGGCACGTGGCTTACCTCCGCCCGGGGGCATGGGCGTTGTCAGCATGTTCTGGCTGAGCGGAGAATTGACCCTTCGTGGAAAGGCCGATCCTCTCTCTGGGGTCAGGATTTGAGGGCGCAACGAGGTGATAAGGGCACGGCCCATCCCGGCTCGGGTTGTGGCACGGTCATCGTACCGGGGAGTGGCTTTTGACTTGTTCCAAAGGCAGGAACTCTGGTTTACGCAACGTTTTTCGCCGAGCCGCGAGACAACTGTCGTGCCGGGACTGGGACATGACAGAATTTCCCGCGGCAAAGGAAAGTGTCTTCCTGATGCAAAGAGAGAAAACCCTGGTCTGCTGGAGTAGCGGCAAGGACAGCGCGTTGGCCCTGTTGCACCTACTGGAGGAAGGCTTTCAAGTGGATTCGCTTCTGGTCACCGTGACCGAGGGGTTCGAGAGGGTGAGCATGCACGGGGTGAGGAGGTTGCTGCTACACCGGCAGGCTCGTTCCCTCGGCATGCAGATTTGTGAGGTACCCATTCCCCCCAACTGCTCCAACGAGGAATACGAGGCTAGGATGGAGAGGGTGCTGAGGAATTTCCTTGACCGAGGCGTGAGGAAGGTGGCGTTCGGAGACATTTTCTTGGAGGACATGAGAGCCTACAGGGAGAGGAACCTGGCCAAGCTGAGCATGCAGGCCATTTTCCCTCTGTGGGGGAGGTCAACGGAGGACCTGGCCCGTACGTTCGTATCCTTGGGTTTCCGGGCGGTGGTTACCTGCGTGGATACTCAAGCCCTGGACGGGAGGTTTTGCGGCCGTGAGTTCGACCTGTCCTTTCTGGAGGAGTTGCCCCAAGGCATCGACCCGTGCGGGGAGAATGGCGAGTTTCACACCTTCGTCTACGCTGGACCAATTTTCGCCCATCCTGTGAGATTTCGACTGGGGAGGAAGGTGCTCAGGGAAGGGAGATTCTTGTTTTGTGACCTGATTCCCGCCTGACCACTCACAGATCCCCAGCGGGCAGCCCCAGGCGCCCGGAACTGTTGGGAGCCGGCAACCACCTCATGGTCCACGGGCGGTGCATCAAGCCGGACGGTTTCCGGCCAGGGTCTGCCGGGGGTGAATTGTGCGGATGGCGCATTGTCATATTGCGACATCAGCTGCGAGGCAAGGGACCCTGCAGATACCGTGCCTGCCCTGGGCGGCAGACAGGATCCACCTGGTAGTCCCCATGGAGGCTGTGCGGGAGGTATGCGTGGCTTGCCGGCGAGGTCTAAACTGGTCGGAAAATGCTTCTGGCGCGGGCTGATCCGGCAGCCCATCGTACGTCCAAGCTGCTCGGAGGCTCCGTGAGGGGTAGGCTCGGTGATCCTCAATCTTAGGCGGGCGGCTACCTCTTATCTTACCTAGATTTGAGGTGCCGTCTGCCCAGGCCTCAGCCTGGAGCGGCAGGCCAACCCATCCACCGGCAGACGTGCTCGAACTCTCGCCGCGGGAGCCTGCATCAGCTTCCATAGCCCCGCGTACGACAGTCGGGTGCAGCAGGGGCTCATGGGCGGGAGGCGCTGTTGCACGTGTTCTACTGCTTTTCCCCGGATCAGGTGGGGGAAATCCGCAAACCGCCTGCCCGCACTGCTGTTCGTGCAGGTGGCCCGAGCCCAATCGCGGGGTTCGTGGCGGTCTGGAGCCTCGATTGCCCCATGTCTGGCGGAGAAAGCGGAGGCGGGCCACCAGCAATGCCAGCCCGCCTCGGAGTAGCTCCTTTCCCTTCGGCACCGCACATGCAGAAAGCTACCAGCAACTACCGCGCTGCCCTCATGTCACTCTGCCAGTCCCTCGAAGGGCCCGGATGCGTACCGGAACCGTCCGCCCACCGCGGTGGCCAGCACGCGGATGTGGGCGATCTCTTCCGCCGGGACGGCGGTGAGGTCGCGTTCCAGAACGACGAAGTCGGCCAGCTTGCCCGGCTCGAGCGAACCCTTGATGTGCTCTTCGAAGGAACAATAAGCCGAATGCAGGGTCCAGCACCGCAAGGCCTCTTCGGGGGTGAGTCTCTCTGCGGGTGCGTATGGACGTCCCCCTGCGGTAATGCGATTCACGGCGTCGTGGATGCCCAGGAGCGGTGCGCCTTCCACCACCGGTCGGTCGGAGCTACCCGGGAACAGTATACCCTTGTCGACAAAGGTCCGTTGCGGGTAAGTCAGCCGTGCTCTGCTGGGTCCGAGATTGTCAATGAAGCCGTCTCCCAGCTCGGAGATGAACCGCTGTTGCGGTACGGGGATGACGCGCAGGCGCGCGATCCGGTCGATCAGCTCCATGGTGAGTACGCCGCAGTGTTCGATGCGATGACGATGATCTTTGCGGGGGTGGGCATTCAGGGCCTCCTCGTAGCAGTCCAGCACGTACGTAATGGCCCGGTCTCCGATGGCATGTATTGCCAGCTGCCAGCCCGCCGCGTGGGCACTCAGGATCTGCTCGCGGAGGAGTTCGGGCTCGGTGACGAAGAACCCCGTGTTGTCGGGGTCGCTGCTGTAGCCTTCGGAGAGAGCGGCGGTTTTTCCGATGAGCGAGCCGTCAGCGAAGATCTTGACCGGTCCGATCCTCAGCATCCCGCCCCCGAAGCCGCTGTGCAATCCCAGATCCAGGGCGTAGCGTGCGGGTTCACCCTTCCCTCCCGCCAGATGCTGCAGCTGCCGCACGCCAATCATGAGATTCACCCGTACCTGGAGTCGGCCACGGCGGACCGCTTCTTGATAACCTGCCAATTCCAGGGGACTGGTGTTCCCCACGCCGGCCTCCTGGGCTGAGGTTATGCCCTCCCGCAGGTACTGTTCACTGGCCGCAGCCAAACCGTCCACGATCTCGTCCACCGTCCGTGGAAGGCGGAGGTTCAACACCAGCTCCTGGGCTGCTTCCTGCAGCAGCCCGGTGGGTTCCCCGCTGGCCGGATCGCGGACGATCTTACCTCCCGCGGGATCCGGCGTGCTGGCACTAATACCTGCCTGTTGCAGGACGGCGGTGTTTGCCACCAGCATGTGACCGGAGGTGTGCAGTAACACCACCAGATGCTCGGGAGCCACGCGATCGAGTTCCCACCGGGTGGGGTGCCGGCGCTCCCGCAGCTTGTTGTCATCGTAGCCGCGCCCCACGATCCACGTTCCCTTGGGTTGGGTTTGGGCCCTTGCCTTCACCGCCTCCAGGATGTCTTCCACCCGATTGATGCTCGGTTTCTTGAGATGTATATCCCCCAGCCCCAGCCCAAAGGCCAGCATGTGATTGTGGGCATCGTTGAATCCCGGGACCACCGTGAAGCCCTGCAGGTCAATTTCTCGGGTCCGAGGGCCTTTCAGCGGCCTGACCTGGTGGTTGCTCCCCACTGCCACCAACACTTCCCCTCTCACCGCCAAGGCTTCGGCGCGGGGATTGGCATCGTCCACCGTGATGACGTTGCCGTTGAACAAGATCACGTCGGGGTTGACTGCCAACTTCATCCCTCCTGACTGAATTTTCGCCCCACAAAGAGCATTCAAGGCGTCAGTCGAGATTACCTGTCGCTTTCCGCGGCCCGGCACCGCGTGGGATGGTACCGTCACCGACGAGGGGTGAGGGCCCATGCCGACCTGACGGGAAAAGGCGCGCATGCCTGGCGGCCCCATGATCACTGCGCTTCGGGCCACAGCCAGCGGATTTGCCCGGGTGGTGGGTCTTTGTTATGATGGTACACGAAGCATTGACGGGGGGAGGAGGGCCGTTTGCGCGCAGCACAGTCACCGGACCTCACCAGTGCCGATCTGCGTTCCAGTGTCCTGAGGTTGGCGGTGCCCGCGGTGGGGCGGACGCTCCTTCAGACAGTGGTGGCCATGGTGTCGCTCATGATCGTGGGGCGCCTTGGCCCTGCGGGCCTGGCCGCGGTAGGTCTCGCCAACCGTCTGATCTTCGTGGGCATTGCCGCCCTGACTGGCGTTTCGGTGGGGGCGACCGCCCTGGTGGCGCGTTATGTTGGAGCCAGAGATTCCGCGAATGCTCGGGAAGTGGTCAAGCAGTCGCTGATTCTAGGTCTGGGGTTGGGTGTGGCCATTGCGGTGGTGGGATACTTCCTGGCCGATGAGGCCCTGCGGGGGATGATGGTGTTCGAGGCCGATCCCGACCCCACCGTGATACGCCTCGGTGCCAGCTATCTCCGCTGCATATGCCTTTCCATGGCCCTGGGATGCTGGTTGTTCATGGGTAACGCCGTGCTCCAGGGAGCGGGGGACATGAAAACCCCCCTTTACGTGATGGCGGTGGTCAACGCGGTGAACCTGGCGCTCGCCTATCCGTTGGTGTTCGGTGTTGGTCCGGTGCCCGCCCTGGGTGTGACGGGGGCTGGCATCGCGGCCGGGGTGGCGCGGGCCCTGGGGGGACTGATCGCTCTGGCCGTGCTCACCCGGCGGGGTGGTCCAGTGCGCATTGCCCTCGACCGCGAGATCCGGTTCCGGCGGGACGTGGCGTTGGACATCCTCCGGGTGGGGGTGCCGGCGGCGGTGGAGAATTTCGTCCGCCAAGGCTCCCAGATCCTTTACAGCATGTTCATCGCCGGCCTGGGGACTCTGCCCATCGCCGCCAACTCGGTGGCCATGAGCGTGCAATCCCTTTCCTTCATGCCTGGTTTCGGTTTTTCCCTGGCCGCCACCGCCCTGGTGGGACAGAACCTGGGGGCGGGCAAGGAACGGCGGGCGGAGCAGGCGGGGTTCGAGGCCCTGCGGTGGAGCATCATCTTTGCCACCGCCATGGGCCTGTTGTTCTTCTTCGCCCCCGGAGCGGTGGTGCGGCTTTACACCACCGATCCCCAGGTGATCTCCTCCGCCTCGGCCTGCCTGAGGATCATCGCGCTGTCCCAGCCTGCTCTGGCGGCGGTGATGGTGCTGTCCGGGGGCCTGCGGGGTGCGGGAGATACCCGCTGGGTGATGTACGTGACTGCGGCGGGTAACTGGGGCATCCGCTTGACCGGTGCATATCTCTTGGGACTGGTGTACGGCTACGGCCTGGTGGGCGTGTGGGTGGCCATGGCTCTGGATCAGTTCCTGAGGGCCCTGGTGGTGGCCTGGCGGTTCAAGTCGGGGGTGTGGAAGCGGATTCGGGTGGGGAGGTACGCACAGGCGCCCTGCGCGGTGGCCACCGACGGGGCAGACAGCTGTCGTTGACTCGGTGGTTTCTGGAGGGATGCGACGATGGATGCCAAATACCGTCGGCTAGACTCAGGGGATAGCGAACTTCTCCTGCGCATGCAGCGCGAATACTACCTGACCGACAGCGACGAGTGGCTGAAGTGGGTGCCGCCGGAATGGGGCCGATGCCTGGTGGTGAACGGAGAGGTGGTGGCCGGCCTCATACTTTACACCTACCGCTGCCACTACGGCTCCGATCTGGTGAGCATGGTGGGGGTGGGGGGCGTGGGGGCGGCCCCTCAGCACCGACGCAAGGGATACGTGAGGCGTCTGCTGGTGGAGGCACTGCGCGAGATGAGGGGGCAGGAAGTGGCCACCTCCACCCTGTATCCCTTCTCGTACCAGTTCTACCGCAAGTTCGGCTGGGAGCTGGGGCGGCTCAAGGTGCACTACGAGTTCAAACCGTCCCTGCTGGGCCAGCTCTCCCGGGTGCCGGGGGAGGCTCGACCGATGGGACCTGAAAGCCACGATCCTTTCGATGCCGTCTACCGCCGGTGGTGCCTTGAGCACAACGGACTGGCGGTGCGCGATGCAGCTTCTTGGGCTCGGAAGCTGGGTGAGCGCCCGGGCCAGGTGAAGAGGAGGTACGTCTGGTATTCCCCGGATAGTCAGGATCCTCGCGGCTACGTGATCTTCCGGGTGGAGGAGGGAAAGGAGGAGTGGCAGCGCCATCTGGCGGTCCAGGAGCTGGTGGCGCTGGATACGCAGGCATATTTAGGTCTGCTGAGGCTGTTGGGACTGCACGAGAGTCAGTTCGAGACGGTGCGCTGGACAGCCCCTGTCGAAGACCCCCTGCTTTGCTACGTCGCGGAGCCGCGGCAGGTGGAGGCGGAGCTGTGGCCCCACTTCATGATCCGTCTGGTGCATCTCCCTAAGGCCCTGGCCAGCCGCAGCGTCCCGGAGGGGATGCGCGGGGTGCTGGTCATTGAGTGCCACGACGAGGTCTTGCCGGAGAACCAGGGCCCGTGGGAGGTGGAGCTGGGGCCGGACGGCGTCGGGGTGCGGCCTAGCTCGCGGCCCGCGGATATCAGCGCGGACATTGGGGTCCTGTCCCAGGTGTATGTCGGATTCCTGACTCCCGTCCAGGCTTGTCGGCTGGGTGGGATGCGGGGAGAGCCGGCGGCACTGGAAGTGCTGGGTCGCTGGTGGGGCCCTCGCCCTCCGGCGCTGGAAGAATACTTCTGACCCATAAGGAGGAGGTCGTCATGCTGCTGCGCATTCCTCCGGAGGAACTGACCGAGCGGCAGCACCGGGTGCGGGATGAGATGCGCGACAAGGACCTGGACTGTTTCGTGGTGTTCTCGTCGCTGGACATCTTTTACCTCACCGGATTTGCCTTCATACCCACCGAAAGGCCCATAGCCCTGGTGCTCACCCCGGAGGCGACGGTGCTGTTCCTCCCCCGGTTGGAGGTGGAGCACGCCCAGCGGGTGGCCACGGTGGACCAGGTGGTCAGCTATCCGGAATATCCCGGGCGGAAGCACCCCATGCAGCTGCTGGCGGAGCGGATCAAGGCGTTGGGTTGCCGCCGGCCGGGAGCCGACGCCGACGGTTACGGATCGCCCTACGGTTATCAGGGACCACGCCTCAGCGAGGTGCTGGGTCTTGAGGTTAAGGTGGATCGCCAGCTGATCGCGGGCATGCGCATGGTCAAATCTCCCAACGAACTCGCCCTGATCAAAGAGAGCGCGCGCTGGGGTCATCTCGCCCACGTGTTGCTGCAACAGTACAGTCGGGCGGGGGTGACCGAGCTGGAAGTGAGCCTCACTGCTTCGCGGGAAGCCACCTTGATCATGACCAAGGTGCTGGGGCCGGACTACCGCCCGGGTCCGGGGCGGGCAGGGGCATCGGCCGGTTTCCGCGGCCAGATCGGCAAGGAGTCCGCGCTGCCCCACGCGGTGACCACCAACGCGGTCCTAAGACCCGGCGACGTGCTGGTGACGGGCGCGGGCGCCAGCGTCTGGGGTTACGGCAGTGAGCTGGAGCGCACCATGTTCGTGGGAGAGCCGGACGCGGAACGGCGCAAGTACTTCCAGCTGATGTGCCAGGCGCAGGAGATCGCCTTCGAGAACATCAAGCCGGGCCGCCGCTGTGCCGATGTGGATCTGGCGGTGGAGGAATTCTTCGACCGCCAGGGGCTGAGAGAACTCTGGCGCCACCATACGGGGCACGCCCTGGGATTGGCCGGCCACGAGGCGCCCTTCTTCGACGTGGGGGATGACACCGAGATACGGCCCGGGATGGTCTTCAGCGTGGAGCCCGGATTGTACGTGCCCGATCTCGGGGGATTCCGGCATTCGGACACCGTGGTGGTCACCGAGGACGGGATCGAGATCATCACCTACTACCCCCGCGACTGGCAATCGCTGGTGGTCTGAGTCAGCCGCTGGGCGGGGCCCTGCCCCTGCTCGGGAATCAGGGACCCCGCCCTGGCGCCTCCACCGGCACCACCATCACCCGCCGCTCGCGCGGCCCGTCGAATTCGGCCAGAAAGATCCCCTGCCAGGTGCCCAGCTGTAGCTTCCCTGCGCGGACGGGCAGGGTGACCGATGCCCCCAGCAGGGTTGCCCTGACGTGAGAGGGGGCGTTGCCCTCCTGATGGGAGTACGGGAAGTCCTCCGGCACCAGCCGCGATAGCACCTCCATGATGTCGCGGGCCACGCAGGGGTCGGCGCGTTCGTTGACGAATACGGCGGCGGTGGTATGGGGCACGAAGACCAGCACCAGTCCTTCGCTGATCCCAGACTGGTGGCATGCTCGCTCCACCAAGTCGGTGATTTCTATCGCTTCCGTCCGGCGAGAGGATCTCACCACGAAGCTGGTCATGTTCTTTCCCCCCTTCCTCCCCCGGCGCGGGGCGACTCCGCGCGCCCGGCGGATCTCCCCAGCAGACGCCGCAGGGCACTGCCCCACTGCAGCAGCCGCAAGGGGAAGACACCTGCCGCTCCCCGTTCGAGATCCACTACCAGCGCCCTGCCTTGTAGCAGGTCTCCGCGGCCGGTGAGTACCTTGATGACCTCGGCGGCCTGAAGCGCCGCCAACACTGCCGGAGTGACGGTGGGGCTCTGCAGGGCATCAAACCGCTGGGCTTCGGCAGTGTATTGATCATGCTGCGCGTACAGGCGACGTACCGTCCAGTCCCCCGGCATCACCGTCATTACGCGGCCCAGATGGCCGGCCAAGGCTGCGTGTATCAAGGGGATCTGAAGCTGGTGGCACGCCTCCTCCAGCACCAGGCGGGCGGCGGCGCTGTCGAGGGAGTCCACCGCCACGTCCGCGCCCTGCAGTAGTTCTTGGGCGTTATCGGCGATGAGGGCCTCGCACGCCACCTGGCAGCATACCGCCGGGTTGACCTCCTGCAGCCTCTCGGCGGTGGCAGCGGCCTTGGGCTGCCCCAGGCGGGCGGGAGTGCAGACCAGCTGCCGGTTCAGGTTGCTCTCTTCGAAGCATTCGGGATCCACCAGGGTGAATCGCCCCACCCCCGCCCGGGCCAGTAACTCCGCCACCGTCCCGCCGAGGCCGCCGCATCCGACCACTGCCACGTGGGCGGAGAACAGCCGGCGCTGTCCTTCCGGCCCCAGGGAGGGGAGGTTACGTTCGTACCGTCTGGAGAATACCCCCAGCTCGGCCAGCCGATCCTCCAGGTTGCGCCGCGAGATCCCCAGCTCTGAGGACACTTCCTGGATCAGGCCATCACCGCACAGCTTCCACCGACCCTCCGGATCCCCTTCGGCTTCCCTGAGGATCCGCTCCACCGCCGCTTCCAGCTGGTCCACCGGCACCCCTCCTCAGAGTGAGAGTATCAGGGTTACCACTACCAGAGCCGGCAGCATGTTGGTCACGCGCAAGCGGGCCATTCCCCAGATGTTGAACGCCAGGCACACGATCAACAGTCCACCGGTGGCGGTGAGGCCTTCGACCACTGGATCGGTGAGCAGCCCGCCCAGTTGGGAAGCCAGCAGGGTGAGGCTCCCCTGGTAGGCGAGGATGGTGGCCGCGGAGCACAACACTCCAAAGCCCAGGGCGGCGGCCAGGGCCACCGACGATATCCCGTCCATGGTGGCCTTGGTGATCAGGATGCTGGGGTCACCCCGCAGGCCGTCCTGCAGGCACCCCAGGACGGTCATCGGCCCCACGCAGTAAAGAAGGCTGGCGGTCATGAATCCCTGGGTGAAGTTGCCCCGTCGTCCCTGCCCGAAGACCGCCTCCAGTCGCCGACCGAGACGTTCTAGCCGACCCTCGATGTCGGCCAGCTCCCCCAATACTGCCCCCAGACAAAGGCTGATCAGCACGGTGGTGATGGGGGTGGAGGCTCCCAGAACCATCTTGATGCCTACAGCCAGGGTCACCGCCCCCACCGCCTGCATGCAGGCCGTCGCGACTCGCTCGGGCAGCCGCCGGCCCAGCAGCAGTCCCGCCGTGCTGCCCGCCAGTACGGTGGCCAGGTTGACTAATGTCCCGGTCATGACGTGGTTCCCTCCGCGTATTTTGACGCCCAGCGAATGGCCTCCATCATGCTGCGGGGATTGGCGCGCCCGGTCCCAACCAGGGAGAAGGCGGTGCCGTGGTCGGGGCTGGTGCGGATGAAGGGGAGACCCAGGGTGACGCTCACCGTACCGAAGAAGTCCACCGTCTTGCAGGCGATGTGTCCCTGGTCGTGATAGAGGGCGACCACGGCGTCGTACGCCCCCTGGGAGGCGAGGAAGAACACCGCGTCTGCTGGTACCGGCCCTTCTACCTCCAGGCCCTGGTGGCGCAGGCCCTGCACTGCCGGTTCGAGCTCCTCGATTTCCTCCCGGCCCAGCATCCCTTCCTCTCCCGCATGGGGGTTCAGCGCCGCAACCGCCAGGCGGGGAGGCTTTCCCAGCAGCTCCTGAAGAGCGCGGTAGGCGCGCTTGAGGAACCGCTCCAGTGGCTCCCGTCGGATCGCCTGCACTGCTTCCCGGAGCGGCAGATGGCGGGTGAAGAACAGGACCTTCAGCCCGCTGCCGGTCTGGAACATCAACAGGGGTTCACGCTTGGTCAGGGCGGCCAGCAATGCCGTGTGATCCAGATAAGCGATCCCCGCCAGCTGCCACGATCTCTTGCTGATGGGGGCGGTGACCAGGGCCCGGCAGAGGCCTTGCTGTACCAGTTCTGTTGCCTGCACCACGTACCGGTAGGAGGCCTCTCCGGTGGCGGGGTGGGGTCCGGAGGGAAGGTGATCCAGCTCGTCGACCGGCGAGGGCACGTCCAGCATCGGCAGTACTCCGTCGGCATGGCTGTCGTGGGGTCGGAAGGGGCGCAAGGTGACCCCCATCCGCGTGGCGTACCGCTGCAGCAGGGCGTAACTGCCCACCAGCACCGGCCTGGCAACGTCATGCGACATTGCCCAGGCCGCCGCCCGCAATGCCACCTCCGGCCCGATGCCCGCCGGATCGCCGATAGTCACCGCTACCCGCATGGCGTCCATGTTTGACCCTGACAGTCCATTCTCGTCGGGCATGGACGTTTCCTCCGCGTCCAGGAGGCAGCCACTGAGGGTCAGAATTGCGCCGGATGCCTTGGGGCCCACTGGGAGCGGAAGGCACTGGTGGAAGGCTCGTTGTCGCACGAAAGGAGATCGGCTCCGTTTCCGCCCGCCGACCGGAGATTATTTACCGGGAAATACGCGGGTGGTTGTCAGCAGCAGGTGTTTGGTGATCCCGCTACGGCCGGAAGCGCTGGGCATGGCCATTGGGCAATGCATGGCTCGGTGGTGGGGCGGCGGTGGAGGTCTTAATGCAGCTGCTGGAGAAACTTGGAACCAGAGATGTTCGTCGACCTGCATGCCAGGGCGGATCTGGCTGGCTGGGCGAAGGAGCTGGAGCCCTTGCGACGGCTAATGAGCACCGCCGGCGTCCGGAATGGATAGGGGCTGAGGCAGGTATATGGCGTTCATCACCAGGCCAGGCGCTCATGCTGCGTAGCGCAGCTGAACGGGTGTAAATTCCGGGAGGAGAACCTGAGGGAGCATGGCAGAGATAAAGGATTGCAAGGAGCAGCCACCCATCCAAAAGCGTTACGAGATACGCGACCCCATACACGGGTTTGTTGTGCTGAACGAATGGGAGCGTGAGATCATTGACCATCCAGCATTTCAGAGGTTGCGCAGAATTCGTCAACTCGGTCTCACCGAGATGGTCTACCCCGGAGCGACGCATACTCGTTTTGAGCATTCCCTGGGTGTAATGCATGTTGCCACGCGGATGTTCGACGAGGTCGTGGAAAAGCGTGAGGATTTCTTGAAAACTGAACTCGGTTATCAGGAAGCGGACCTGAAAAGAGACCGCGTGTTGGTCAGGTTGGCGGCTCTTCTTCATGACATTGGGCACGCCCCTTTGTCGCATGCTGCCGAGAGTCTGATGCCGTGCAACGGAGCCGGCAAGAAGTATCTTCATACCGATTATTCGGCTGCTGTGGTCAACCACGTCATGCGAGACGTGATAGAGAACCATCCGATGAATCGGCAATATGCCATAACAGCACGAGACGTAGCGGATTTCCTGACAGGTGCCACTAGGCTGGGCCGCTCTCTGTTATGGCGGGGCCTAGTGTCTAGTCAATTGGATGCCGACCGTGCTGATTATCTGTTAAGGGATTCGCATCATATCGGTGTGGCGTACGGCAAATACGACCTCGACCGGTTGCTGGTCACGATGGCCGTGGCTATCGATGCTACGGGTTCTCCGGTTTTAGCGGTGGAGGAGGGCGGAGAGCATGCTGCTGAGGGTCTTATCATTGCACGTTACATGATGTTCACCCAGGTATATTTTCAACACACGAGACGGGCTTATGACTGTCACTCTGAACAGGCTCTGAAAACTTTGCTGAGTCGCGGTGCGCGTTCTACCCAAGGCCGGGCGGCCTTCCCGCCACCCACCGCAAGAAAGAATGTGGAGGCATACTTAGAGTGGGATGACTGGCGCGTAATGGGCATGATTCACGCCGGAGAGGCTGGTGAACACGGCGAGATCATAAGGGAGAGAAAGCACCACCGGTGTGTGTATGCGACCCCAGAGATTCCCAGTACTTCGGACTTGGAATTTGTGGAGGAACTAATTGCACGGGTGGAGGACAAAGTGAGCTTCGTGGATAGGGCGGAGGAATCGTGGTACAAGTTCGGGGATGCGGATATTCCTGTATTGCTCAGCCCCGGGCGGCGCGACGAGCGAGTGCGTACGCTCTCGGAGCGTTCCGCTGTGGTAAGGGGGCTGAAGGCTGTCAATAAGATCAGGATTTATGTGCCTCCTGCAGCTCAAGAGCGAGTGAGTGCTGTTGTTCAGAAACTACGTCGGGTAAGGGGGTGAAGTCATGAGTGTTGAGGCAGGTATACCGTGGAACCGGTACGGACTGATAGCCGAGCTGGCATGCAGGCTTGACGGGGAGTCGCCACAGTTCGGAAAGACCGCACTTCAAAAGATGGTCTACTTGCTGCAGGAAGCCTTGGGCATAGATTGTGGTTACCATTTTCAGCTGTATTCGTACGGGCCCTTCGACGCACGCATCCTCCAGGATCTGGATCTGGTGGAATATGTGGGTGGAGTCGAAATACACCAGAGCGAGTCACCAGGGGGCGGATATGAAATTCGCCCAGGTCCGCAAGCAAACATGCTCCGTGAAAAGGCGAAAGGGTTCCTGCAGGACGAAAAAGTTAAGAAAGCGCTGGACAGACTGGTGAGAGAATGGGGTCCGTTGATGGCTAGGGATCTCGAGCTCCGGTCGACGGTTCTTTATGTGGCCAGGGACATGAAAGAAAGCGGCGATCAGGTCACGAGGGAGGGACTACTTGATCTTGTCAGGAACCTTAAGCCAAAATTTTCGCATGAGGAAATCAAGACAGCTATCCAGGAGCTATCAGAAAAGGGGTTCCTTGAGGTGGAAAGCTGATGTGTCAACGACAGCCATGACACACACTGGGCTGCAGAGACACTGAGAGAGTCCCGAGTGCTCAGGCAACGACAACCACGGCACAGGGCGCGGCGTGCAGTGGGACAAGGGCATCAGGCAGAACGACCTCAGGATTCACGGGTTGGACGATTACGTTGAGGTGCCCAGTCCTTCGAGTTTGAATCTCACCACCCGCCATAACCATCGAGGAGTGGGTCAACCAGTACAGCGCCGCGCCCCCAGGAATGGACCAGCTGAGCGGTAGCATTCAATCTGGGAGGTGTGGTGATGAGGGCGAACGCGAAGTACCCTCTTTCAAGTTCCAGGTGGTGCTGGAGGTCTTGAAGGCAGAAGGCAAAGGAGCAGAGGCAAAGATAGCCCGGGCTTACGGAGTTCATCCCGTGACCCTGGCCAAGTGGAAGCGGCAATTTTTGGAGCGGGGCCCGGAGATATTCGGGGGCAAGGAAGAGGCAAGGAAGTACAAAAAAAGATCAGCGAACTGGAGCGTGCATAGTCAAGGATCTTTTCCAGAACCGCTGAGTACCTTGCAGCAGAGGGGCCCATAGCCGGCGGTCACTCTTAGCCCAAAACGGGGCTTGAAGTGGTCCACTTTTGGGGGTGCAGCACCCCCGCTCACTATCCCTCCTTGTTGACACCCATACAAGGTGTCAAAACCGTGTCCTCGAGTGCGCATATATCATCTACCCCGCTGACGCCCTCAGGTCCCTCTTAGTCAAGACAGGGGTTGAAGTGTCCACTTTCGCAGCAAAGCGGCGAACGATGCAAAACCCGTGTCAGGAGCGCTGCAGAAGTTCAGCGATGATTCGCGCCCCGTCGTCACAGGCGGCTGGCCGCGAAAAGCCGGTGCGCGAGTTCATCGTTGGTCGCGTGTTGCGCGTGACGGAAAGAATATATTTGGAAAGGTGATGGGGAAGGCGTGCTCAGGACGGCCACGCTGGGAGCGGCCGGCAACCTCCGCCAATTTGACTTAGTCCATGACTTAGTCTATAATAGGGCTGGAATCAATGGAGGTGTACGTGATGGCCCTACAAGTGAACATCCATGAGGCGAAGACGAACCTCTCCAAGCTTCTCACCCGGGTGAGCGCGGGCGAGGAGGTCATCATCGCTAAGGCAGGAAAGCCCATCGCGCGGCTCGTCCCGGTGGTAGAGCGCCCAACGCAGCGCACTCCTGGCAGCGCCAAGGGCAAGGTGACCATCTCGGCTGATTTCGATGCACCCCTTCCCAAGGCGGTCCTAGAAGCCTTTGAGAGATGAAGGTCCTGTTGGACACTCACGTCTTCCTTTGGTGGATCACCGACGATCCGCGTTTGTCGCCACGCGCTCGAGAAATCCTCGCCGACGGCGCTAACGTGATCTTCCTCAGTGCTGCAAGCGGTTGGGAGATAGCAATCAAGGCCAAACTTGGCAGATTGCAGTTGCCGGATGATCCTGAACGTTTTATCCTCAAACAATTAGAGTTGAATGCTATTGAAGCTCTTCCGGTGCAGATGAGCCATACCCTCCATGTCTACAAACTTCCGGATCACCATCGGGACCCTTTCGACCGCTTGCTCATCGCCCAAGCTCAACTCGAAAAGTTGCCTATTCTGACCGCCGACCCGCTGATCTCCCGATACCTGGTCGAGACTATCTGGTAACTGAAACTCCCGATATCATCGGTGAAGAGAAATTGATGCAGGTGCCATGCTCTACGGCACGGAGAGTGTGGAAATGCTCCTCGGCGGATGGGGATTGACACTCCGCGAGAAGCGGATAGAGTATGTGATGATGAAACGATTTGCCATATGATGCAAGGAGCTGCTGTTCTGGGTGCGTATCAAGATTCAGTAGGCAAAGACCGCTGTGGCTTGAGCCAACCGGCGCAGCACTGGAAGCGGGGGATGGTCACATCCCCGGGCGGCCAGTCTTTACCCCGTCTATATCACCGGCACGGGCAAGCTGGAGGCGTTCAACGATTTGATAGATGAAATGTGCATCTACAACGCGCCCGTGGCTGCCAAACCGAACCCCCGCCCTAGATGGGAAATGGTGGGAGACCAGGTCATTGTTATCCCTGTGGCTCCTATGTGGTCCCCGTCAGACAATAAAGACCGGCCCGGTGATTTCAAGGGACCAGTTTGGGCCCTCCGAGCCGGACGCGTAGGCAAGTTTTCTCCTGACGGTTTGGGCACCCGATACGGCTAAGCCAGCAGCAGTTTAACCAGGAGTTTCCCCCATTCCGGCCGCCATTGGCAACTGGCGCCTCGCATGTCCACGCGCACCAGGTCACCAGCGGCAAAGGCAAGGTTTAGCGGCCGTTCGCCTCCCTGTCTGAGGAGATCTCGGACTGGAATGCTGGCCGTGGGTGTAATCGTGTCACCAATGTAGACCACCAGCTCCAGATCAGGGTCCACCGTTGCCGGTACTGGCTCTTCGCCGGTGAACTGGATGGCCAGCCCGGTAATATAACCCTCGTCAGGCAGCGTCGGGCGGTCGGCCGTTCTGGAGTCGAAGAGGACCGCCCACCCTGTGGTGAGGTCGGGGACTCCCTGGTACACGGTCAGCTCCTGACGGCTTAAGTCGGGTGTTGAAAACTCGTGAACCAAGCTGCTCTGAGGTGGAGATGACTGGCGTGCCAGAAACATCTGCCATACCTCACCCCCCTCTTCCAGGGCCAGGTCCGTTAGACAAGCTGTCGTGTGACCCGACGATATGAAGTAGTCAGACCAACCGTAAGGCAGGGCATTGCCGACAGCTACGGTGCATTCAACCCGCCGACCGGCTTCCTGCCTGCGCGCGATGAAGGAGGTTTCTGAGCAAATGATCCCGGTCCGTAGGGACTCGGCCACCAAAAGCTCCTGAAGAGCCCGGCGCAGGCTCAGCCCCTGGTTTTCCGGATAGAGGGTGGCCTCGCCAGGGTCAGGCAGGGAGTGGGCAGGGAAGCCTAGACGGATCAGCTGATCCTTCAGCTCGCCGGAGGTGCAGGTGGCGTGCAACAGAAACTCCAGCCCCGTGAGCCGGTAGGCACCGTAGACCGCGCGGAGGGAGCCAGCTGCCTGAGCCGGCGCTCCCCTGGCGGTTGCGAGCAGGTTGCCGCGAGCATCCACGACGCGTACGGACAACCCTTCATGGGCCAGACGGGGAAGGCGCCCGATCACCCACCGGGTACGCCCGGCGGCCAGGTCCCCGAGATCGACGGCTTCCCAGCCGGGTGCCGTGGCGGGGACGGGGTGTGCCCCGACGGCCGAGATCCCGGAGCAGTTCAGCTCCAGCTTGAGATCACTGTAGATGGGCTGTTCAAATTCGGCCAGGAGACCGTCAAGGGCGGTGGCAATGTCCTGTTCGTGCGGACTGCTCGTCAGGAAGCGGCAGGTGCCGCCCCCACGTGCGGCCAGCTGCTGGACCAGGAAAGAGTTGGGTGCGGCGTCGATGCAGAGGAGACTCACCCGCCGCCGGTCGGATCGCAGGCTTTCACGGTCGACCAACTGTAGCAGCCGGGCTTCGTCGGTAACCTGGGCATCGGTGATGATGAGCACGTGCCGGACCAGCTCGCCAGCACGGCGGTCTTGCAGGAGAGCCTGCTCCAGCGCCACCCCGAGTTCCGTGCCTCCGGTGCCGTGGTCGCTATCCACGAAGTGCAAGGCAGCGTTCACCTGGTCCGGAGTGGCGCGCCGGGGGTTGGGTGCAAACCAGATTGCCTCATCGTGAAACAGGCCAATGTTAAACCAGTCCGTGTCCCTAAGACCGGACAAGAAACGCTTCAGCGCCCAGTCGGCCGCCCGCCACTTGGGCCCCGTCATGGACCCGGAACGGTCCACGAGTACGATCACTTCCCGAGGTAGGGGGGTGGGGGGCACCTCTTTGGGGGGCGTGATCAGCGCCAGGAAGTAGACGGCCTCCTCGGTTTCCTGCGGCTCGACCAGGACCTGCAGTCCGGGACTGGCGGCATGCTGTACGGGTTCCCAGTGGAGGACCAGATCGCGGTCCGGCACCACCCTGGAAGCTGCCAGTTCCACTGTCTGTCCGCCCTCCGTGGGCCGGACCACAATTTCATGGGTGGTGCTGCTGATGGAGAGGTCACCCACAAAGGTGAGCCGCAGGGCGAAACGGTGTCCAGGATCGCGAAAGATGGCCAGTGGCTGTCCCTGTGCTAAGCGGGAACCAGTTTCATCCGGGCGCACGTACCGGGGAGCCGTGGTCAGCGGTACCCGCAGTGACCAGCCGGTACCCTCGGCTCGGGCCAGCTGCACATACGAGGTCTCCACAATGACCTCCTCGTCCGGCCTGACCCCGGCGATACGGAGAGTGAAGACATCTGGGGTCTCCCGGGTAAGGAGTGCGGCTTGCTGACCCTGTTCCAGGGCCTCGCGGTAGGACTGTTCAGCCTCGCTGCGGGCCACCAGTTCGCAGTCAATGGCCACGTCACCAAATCTTACCCGCACTGACGTGACCGCCGCGTCACCCGACAGGGGGAAACGGTAGACGGCCTCCACCGGTGTGGGCCAATCTGCAGCGCTGAAGGAGTACGTGTGCCTCACGGTCAGGTTGGCCACCGGCCCGGTCACGCGGCCGGCGAGGTGCGTATCCCTCAGGGGTACGAACCGCGGCTGGCCCGGCCGGCGGTCCTGTGCCGCGATTTCCAGGACGGCCACGCCTCCCGGACGGCTGTTCTCGAAATGATAGGGGTTGAACATGGGGACTCCCTCCTGAGCCAAGGGATTGAACTTATGATGAAGCCCGTTGACCTGTCCATGGGCTTCACTTGCTCGCCTGGCTCGTGCTGGACGTAGCCTGGGGCGGTGTGGCGTGCGGCCTCACCGGAAGGTCCGCCTCAACCACTGCCTGAGACGGGCGACCAGCTGGCGCCGGTAAGCCGGATCCTGGGCCAGGCGATGGTCTGCGGTGACCACGAGCTCCACGCCGTTGACCACCTTGATGTGCACGCGGTGAGTGAGCTCACGGTCAAAGTGGGCACCGTGATCGGTGTCATCAGGTTGGGTCCGGGCAGGGGAGCAGAGGATACCGGGATCTGCTAGGGGCGACTTCAAGGACAATGGCGCGTCCGGGAGCAATGGACGGGTCTCAGAGACGTCTTTCTGTCCATCCGGCGCGCTGGAACTCTCGTCCGCGCATGGCGCGGTGCGCGCCCAGTGGTTTCGGGCCGTGGTCTGGTGATATTTCTTGAACAGATCCGCATGACTGGGCAGGGGCACCTTCGTCCGCGCCGGAGCTTCCCTCAATACAGTGGCTTCCAGCTGCTCAGCCGTCTTTCCTTGAAGGCTTTCCCGGATTGCCTCGAGGTTCAGGCCCTGTTTCTGCAGGCATTTGATGTACAGCAGCTCGAGCAGATGGCTGTAGGTGTATACGGCGTTGCGTGTCTGGCCCTGAGCGGGGGACACGAGACCCCGGGTAATGTAGTAGCGGATCGTCCTTGGAGCGATGTAACTCTTGGCTGTCGTGGTGGGGTCGGGTTCCAGCTCCAGTGTCTGGGTTAGCATCGTGGCCAACACGGCCAGCTCGTCAATGGTGCCCGACCAGCGGCGAAACCCTGCCAGGACTTCCTTAGGAGTGCAACTCTTCATCGTGATCACCTGTATTAATAATACTACAGTGTCTAAGACAGTGCAACAGTAATTTAGCGGCTTGGCGTCATCGGCGGCGGGCGCCAGATCAATCTGCCCGGTCTGGTCACCAGCATTGGGCACCGGCCAGAGGACTCTCAGGTGAAGCGGTTGGGCGATTATGTTGAGGTTCCTAGTGCTTCGAGTCTGGAAGGAAGGGTGAGACCAACGCTGGGCGAGGTGAGCACTGGGTGCCAACCCACAATCGTCCTTGCAGAGTCGGCACAAGACAGAAGTGGCCACAGGAAAGGCCCAGGTGACGGGTTTTTGTGGCCGCCGATTTGGGCACGTGCGTTTGCCTCCAAGAGCTCGTTTTCTGCTGGGCGGGAGTGCACCATCGCGGAGGTAATCCTGCAGACCGTGGACCGGACGCTATTGGGTCAATGCCCTCGGCGGATGTAGTAACTTCCCGAGCCGTCGGGGTTGGGCGATCCTTCTATCTCAGGTTGGCCGGGGGGCTTGCGCCCGGTTTCCCGCCTAACACTGATGTCTGTCGGAAGGGGCTAGTTAGGAGGGTGGGCGATCCCAGTGGACAACGGCATGGGCAGGCGATGGGTGGACGGCAGGAAACCAGAGTGCAGGTGCCGCAGTTGATGAGGGAAGCGCGGGTCTCGGCTCGATCCGGGAGGAGGGAGAAGACATGACCGCAGTGACGAAGTGGCTGGCAGATGAGCTGAAACGACGCCGCGCGTCTTTCGTGCTGGCCAGGGATCGCCGGGTGTTGTGTGTCTCTTCGGAAGCCGGAGTGCTGCCTCTGGTGGGGGCCCTGGAGGAGTTGGGTGAGGATTGCCGGGGAGGATGGCTGGCGGACCGGGTGGTGGGTAGGGCAGTGGCGATGGCAGTGCTGGCGCGAGGAATCGAGGTGGTCTGGGCGGAGGTGCTTAGCTGCGGTGCCCGGCAGCTGCTGGAAGGCAACGTCAGCTTGGACTGGCGACAGGAGGTTCCTGTCATCCTGCGGCCCGACGGCAAGGGCGTGTGTGCCTTCGAGCGGCTGGTGGCCGGGGTTGAGGACCCGTGCGAGGGTTACCGGATGCTGGTGAGGGTGGCAACTGGCAGGATGGCGCTGCCCCCGCCGCCGAAGGCGCAGGAGGGAGGCTGTCCCGTGGAAGGATGAGGGGGCCCCAGCTGCAGCAGTGCACCCGGAAGTTGACCGCCGCACGACGTTGATCTCGTCTTGGAGCTGGCGGTGCTGCCGTGGACCATTCGGCTAAGAGCGCCGTACTTTACCCGTTGTGGGAGAGCGCCCTTGCGGTGATTTCCTGCGTGGGGAATGCTCGTTGGCGATGAATCCCGGGCCTGCTCCGTGGCTGATGCAGACCTTACCAACCTGGAGGCAGCCGGGATTCTTTCGAGCCCCTCCGGCATCCAGGCGCGGTGTCACCACTCTGTGGCAAGCAAGAGCGTCTTTCCGCATGCGGGGTCAGTCTTGGTCATTTGCACTCACGAAATGCTGACAGCTTCGTTCATCTGAAAGTGCCTCTTATCGAAGAGCGGAACCACCATGAGGAAAGCGATACCCCAGGTGGTGGTCATGTGTTCGGCGGGACAACGCTTCTCTGCAGCATAGCCTGCTGGTGGAGCGCTTCCAAGGGGGGCTCCTGCAAGGGGCAATGCCGGCCCTGGGACCCCCGCGGTAGCGGTCTCGTATCCTTCCGTCTCCGCGGAGATAGGCATTGAGAGTAACAGACCGTACACACGGCTGTAAGAAGAGAGAACCCACTACCCTGGCCATATCAGATGCAACGTGGGGAGTGGGCCTGGCGGGATTACGCTGGCAACAAACAGCCGAGGGGAGTTGGTTTACCTTCAGCGAGTCTGGGATGTGGGTTGAGCCGTGGGCGGGTGCGGTGGCTGGTGGAGAGAGTGGCAGGGAAGGCAGTAGGCTCCCGGTACACCTCGGCACACTCTGCCGCATGCGCCAGGACGGGCGTAGCGAAAACGCCTCGCTGGTTGTGGTTTGTTGACAAAAGGCACACAACGTGCTAGCCTGGGGGCGTGAAGTACTTCTCTTGGAACAACGAAAAGAATGAGCAACTTAAGCGGGAACGAGGGGTGTCCTTTGAGGCGGTTGTCTTTCACATCGAGCGGGGAGACTTGCTGGATGTGCTGGAGCACCCGAACCAGGAACGGTATCCAGGCCAACGAATCTTCGTCGTCAACATCGACGACTACGCATACCTTGTTCCGTTCGTCGAGACCGAGAGTGAGGTGTTTCTGAAGACGATCATCCCCAGTCGCAAGGCGACGAGGATCTATCTGAGAGAGGAGGAAAGATGGTGAGGCTTGATCGGGAGGAGAAGGAGCTACTGGAGTCGTTTGAACGGGAAGAATGGAGGTCGGTCGCAGGAAAGGAGGCCGAGTCTCAACGTTACCGTGAATATGCTCGTGCTACCTTCAAGAAGGACAGGCGTGTGAATATTCGGATCTCCAGGAAGGTCCTGGAGGCCCTTCAGAAGCGGGCGCTGGAGGAGGGAATTCCTTACCAGACACTGATAGCGAGTATTTTGCACAAGTATGTCGGTGGTCGCCTCGTAGAGAGGGACGCCTGAGAAGTCACCGCAGTGGACGCGCTCGTGGGGCGGCCCGCTGAGCTTTGCAATCAGACGCCAGGTGGTCAAGTCCGGATTGGGGGCAAGATGGCCTCTGGTACAGATTCATCCCGGGGCCGCTTCTCTTTGGTTTTGTGCTGTGCCTGCGTGTCGAGGTATCTGTGCCCTACCGACCGATCCTCATGTTGCTGCATCAGACAAACCCCGGGGGGACCGAAAGGTGACGTGACCGGGTGTTGGAAAAGATGCTTATTGTGCCCTCCCGCCCTCGCAGCTTCTAGCATCCCTCGTTCGAGGATGTTCGGAAGCCTCCCGTGGGAAACCAGCAGCGTCATCACGGCGATAGCGTCGTCGTTGGTGGGTTTCACGCTGTGATGGATTCCAGCAGGGAGCGTACCATCCTTGCGAGAACGTACCCACGGGAAGCTTGCCAGTCTCTTCCCACGACTCACGCTGTGAGGAGTTCGGCCGCGCATCCAGAGGTGATGTGACATGAGGGCCCAAGAGGATCTGGCGGTACTGGTCGAAGATATTCTGTCCGCCGCGGTGCGGGAGCACCGGGGAGCCACCCGTTACCGGAAACCGCTGGTGGGGTTTGCCGCGGCGGACGACCCCGCTTTCAGGCGTCTGCAGGAGGCGGTGCCGGGACATCTGATGCCGGAAGAGCTGCTCCCGGGAGCCCGCACGGTGGTGGTCTACTTCCTTCCCTTCGATGCCGCTGTGGTGGAAGCCAATGCCGCCGCCCATCCCTATGCCGAGGAATGGGCGGTGGCGTATCAGGAGACCAACCGGCTGCTGGAGGAGATCGCGCGACAATTGTGCGCGGTGCTGGAGCAACGGGGCTACCGGGCGGTGTGGCAACCCCCCACCCACCGGTTCGATCCCCAGACGCTGACCGCGCGGTGGTCTCACAAGAGTGCCGGCTACATTGCGGGGCTGGGGGTGTTTGGCAGACACCGCATGTTGATCACGCCGGCCGGGTGTGCGGGACGTTTGGGGAGTATCATAACCGACGCCTGCATTTCGCCCACGCCGCGGGCCCGCGTGAGCTGCGCGGAAGACGACTGCAACGCCTGTGTCCAGATATGCCCGGTGGGGGCAATTGGCGCCGACCGATTCGACCGCCACGCCTGCCGGCGGTGGTTGCTGGCCAATGCTGCCGCCGGTGCGCAGGTGTGTGGAAAATGTGCCACCGGGCCCTGCGGGGTGCTGGAACCGGACGAGAACCGGTGAGCCATGCAGGAGCTTTTGCCAATGAAGGGAGGCAGTGCATGGTGAGTGATGACCGACAATCAGCCCTGTGGCTGGGACGGGTGGAAGTGGATCCGTGCCGACCCATCGTAGCGGGGGAGTACGGCACGTGGAGGATAAGGTACACCGTGGGAAGGTACGGGGTGGACAACGGCGGCCGGATCAAGCTGCTCTGGAAGACGGTGAGCGACTGGGGGGTGCCGCAGTGGAAAGACCCCGCTGGCCCGAACTACGTCACGGTGAGTTCCAGCGCGGACGTGCGGTTTGATCTGAGCTACGACCCCAAAGGGTACTACCGGCCGTGGCTGAGTGCCTTGACAATCAGGGTGTATGACGGCTACCTGGCAGAGGGCGATGAGGTAACTGTGGTGCTCGGGGATCGGTCGGGGGGCAGCCCGGGGTCGCGGGCGCAGACCTTCTGTCAGAAGGACTTTTATTTCAGGCTGGTGGTGGATTGCTTCGAGACCAGCGAGTTCAAGGAGGTTCCCGACCAGCCCATCATCCCGGTGATCAGCGGGCCCGCCCGCCGCCTGGTGCTCATCGCCCCTTCTCAGGTGGCTCCGGGAGAGAGCTGCTCGCTGATCCTCAAGGCCGAGGACAAGTGGGGGAACGTGGCCGAAGGTTACCGGGGAACGGTCAGGCTGGAAAGTTCGGGGCAAGTTGAGGGGCTGCCGCAGGAGGTCACCTTCTCGCCCCAGGATCGGGGACGCATTCGTATCCAAGGGGTGTCCTTTCCGCGACCCGGCCTGTACTTCCTGCGCGCATGGGACCAGGAGTCAGGATTCCGCGCCCAGAGCAACCCCATAGAGTGCGCGGAAAGAGGCGCCGAGCGCCTGTATTGGGGAGATCTGCACGGACAGACCAAAAGCACCCTGGGCATGGGTACGGATGCCGAGTACTTTGATTACGCCAGGAACGTGGGAGGCGTTCAGGTTTCATCCATCCAGGGAAATGACTTTCACCTCTTGGGGGAAAGCTGGACCCAGCTGAAGGAGACAGTTCGCGAGTATTATGCCCCCGGGGAATTCGTGACCTTTCTGGGCTACGAGTGGTCGGGGAATACCTCCGCGGGCGGGGATCACTGCGTGTACTACCTGGATGAAGACATCCCCATCCACCGCTCCAGCCACTGGCAGATTGAGGACAAGTCCGATCAGCATCAGGACCGATATCCGGTGAGAGAGCTTTACGATGAGCTGAGGGGCAAGCGGGCCTTCCTGATCCCTCACATCGGGGGCCGGAGAGCCATTCTCGATTATCTGACCCCTGAGGACCAGGAACTGGTCCCGGTGATCGAGATCGCCTCCGTCCACGGAAGATTCGAATGGTTCCTGCACGAAGCCCTAGAAAAGGGTCTGGTGGTCGGGGTGGTGGGAGCGAGCGATGATCACACCTGCCGGCCGGGGGCGGCGTATCCCACCGACGTGGAGTTGCGCTGCCGCGGCGGCCTCACCGGCATTTATGCCCGAGAGTTGACGCGGGAAGGCATCTGGGAGGCGCTCAAGGCCCGGCGTTGCTACGCCACCACCGGGGAACGCATAATACTCAAGGTCTCCTCCAACGGAAACCCCATGGGCTCCGTCATGACCACCTCTTCGCCCCCATCCATCGAGGTGGAGGTGATCGGGACCGCGCCCCTGGAGAAGGTTGAGATCGTGCGGGACACCACCACCATATATCGCCATTCCCTGGTGGATGAGGATGACTTCATTCCCGGTGCCTTCCGGATATTGTGGGGCGGGGCGAGGTTGAAGACCCGCGGTCGCCTCACGGTGTGGGACGGAACTCTGTCCATACAGGGCGGGCGCTTTGTGGAGGTGAGGGAGGTTGCCTTCGAGGATCCGGCCCAAGGTGTCAAGTACTGGGACCAGTGGCGGATAGAGTGGCAGTCCACCACCTCGGGAGACGTGGATGGTCTCGTCGTGCGAGTGGATGGCCCCGAGGACGCAGTGGTAACCTTCTCCAGCCCTCCGGTCACCTTCAGCTTTTCCCTGGCCGAACTTGCGAAAGGGAACATCCACAAGGATGTCGGGGGTGTACAACAGCGGGTGGAGGTCTCCAGGGTCCCCCGGGGAAGAGGTCCCCTTCGCACCAGGTTTTCCTTCACCGATAAGGGGGCTCCCCAAGGCCGGCACGCCTACTACGTCAGGGTGACCCAGGAAGATCAGGAGATGGCCTGGTCCAGTCCGATCTATATCACGGTGCGGTGACGGGGCAGGGAGGCTCGGGTTCCGGACAAGTTCCCCGACGCCCAGCGGAACTCATCCTGGGTGCAATGCTAGCCGAGCAGGTCGTACCACACGCGCACGGCAACCGTGAGCACCACGAAGGCGAGAATTGCCCTCAGGGTTCTGGGGGCGCATCTTCTGCTCACCAGACCCCCCAGGTAGGCGCCGGGCACGGCACCCGATACCAGGGCGATGGCAGGCGGGAGCGAGATTTGACTTGCGGCGACCTTTCCGGCGAACCCTCCCAAGGACGAAAGCAGGGACACCCCCAGGGCACTTCCGATGGCCAGCCTGGTGGGGGTCCCCAGGACGTAGACCATGTACGGCATCAGCATGAATCCCCCACCCGCGCCGATAAGACCCATGAGAAGACCCAGGGCCAGTAGCGGCACGGTGGCGAGCAGGCGACTGAAGGAAAGCGCCTCACCCGATTGAGGGGCGACTTCCCTTCGGGGGCGCGAAAGGAGCATGCCGAAGGCTAGGGTGGCCAGGATGGCGTAGACCCCGAGGAGGATGCGGTCGGGCACGTAACCAGACAAAATCCCCCCGAGGAAAGATCCTGCCAGCATGCTGCTCCCCGCCAGCACGACCAGGTCCCTGGATACGTTCCTTTGTCTGGAATGCACGATGGTTGCCGAGATGGACGCGGCCAGAACGTGCACGATGCTGAGTCCGGTGACCTCTTTCATTCCGAGGGAGCCCACTCCCAAGAGCTCGGGGACGTAAAACAGCAGCGGTATCATGATGACCGCACCGCCTATCCCCAGGAGTCCAGATAGAAAGCCCCCGAATGCTGCGATGCCTCCGATTGCTGCCAGCACTTGAGCCTACCTCCGGCAATGTCGCTGGGTACTATCCGGTCCATGTGGCGACGGAGCAGGTGAGGCAGGGGCAGCTGCCGGCTGAAAGATCTGCCCCGCCATCCAACCTCAACCTGGCACGTGCTCAGACCGGTGCCGCCATGAGGTCTTCGACGGCGGTGATGGTCAGCACCTGCCCCCTGGGCGGTCGGGCGTGATCTCACAACGACAGGTGAGATTTTCCACCGACCAGGCCGGGAAGGAATTCGGGAATTGGTGAAGGAATTTTCGCAATGGTCAGGAATCCGCGTGGCGGAGGAATGGGGTCATCACCCACGGGTGGGAACATATAGGTGCATGCGACGGGTTGAGGGACAGGGGCGGTGCGTTCTCGCGGGCGGGGAAAATTCCGGACCGCCGGTACCGGTGGGAGGGGGGAGAGTCATCGATGGGCAAACGCAGCAGCCACTCGGCGGCGGGAGCGGGAGTGGGTTCGCTTTCAGGATTTCCCAGCATAACCCTGACGGTGGAGCTGGAGTGTCTTCCCCACGACGGGATGTCCAACTGGCAGTGCATGTGTGTGTCGATGACCGAGGAGGATCTGGCAAACCTGCGGGCGGAGGCGCGGAGATTCTGCTATCGGGCTGCCCGTTCGCGGTTTCCCGGGCCCCGGGAGGGAGGGTGAGGCGGTGGAGTTTCACCTTTTGCCGGGTGGCGCTGAGGGGGTGCGAGAAGGCGACCAGTGCCTACTCGCCGGGTTGTGGCCAGGCAGGCAAGACCTCCAGGTGGAGCACGAAGCGCGTCGTTACCACCCCGGTCTGCTGAGGCGGATACTGGCCCGTTCCCGGAGCCTCTGGGTTTCCTCCGCGGGCAGGGAACGCGGCGAGCCGGGGAGGCCGGCGCGCTGAAAGCTGCACCCGGGGCCCTGGGAGAAAACCCCCGCCGAACGGGGGAATCGTTTCTCGTGATCGCGTCGTGGCAGTGACACGCTTAGCGGGGGCCCAGGATGCGGCTGTCCCGCAGCGGGCGGAAGCGGGCGGTGAAAAACCGCAGGGTCGCTGGCTCGTATACGAACTCCAGGCCAGGGATGTCTTCCGCCTCCCGGTGAAGATTCACCACTGCCTGTGCCACCACGTCCATGTGGCGGTCGGTGTACACCCGGCGCGGGATGGTGAGCCGTACCAGCTCCAGCTTGGGGTAGCGGTGGTCTCCCGTCTTGGGGTCCCGGCCAGCGGATACGATTCCCCGCTCCATGGCCCTCACCCCCGATTCCACGTACAGGGCGGCGGCCAAGGCCTGGGCGGGGAGCTGGTCCTGGCTGAGGTGGGGGAGAAAAGCCCGGGCGTCGAGGAATACCGCGTGCCCGCCGATGGGCCGCACTATGGGCACTCCGGCATCGATGAGCTGCTGGCCCAGGTAGGCCACCTGCCCCACCCGGTGGGCGAGGTAGGCGTCGTCCACCATCTCCCGGATGCCGACGGCCATGGCTTCCATGTCCCGTCCAGCCAGGCCTCCGTAGGTGGGGAATCCTTCAAATAGGGTGACGATCTCGGTGGCCCGCTCGTAAAGCTCCCGGTCGTTGGTGGCCAGGAACCCACCGATGTTGACCAGGCAGTCCTTCTTCCCGGACATGGTGCAGCCGTCCCCGTAGGACATCATCTCCCGCAGGATCTCTCTCACCGGCCGGTGACGTTGGCCTTCCTCGCGCTGCTGGATCAGGTAGGCGTTCTCGGCGCAGCGGGTGGCGTCGAAGTAAATGGGGATCCCGTAACGCGAGCACAACTCCCGCGTCTTCCGTAGGTTCTCCAGCGACACCGGCTGTCCGCCCGCCATGTTCACGGTCACCGCCAGGGACAGATAGGGGATCTTGTCCGGGCCCACCTTCTTGATCAGGTTTTCCAGCTTGTCGAGGTCGACGTTTCCCTTGAAGGGATGCTCGGCGGCGGGGTCGTGGGCCTCGTCGATGATGACGTCCACGAATTGACCCCCCGCTCGCTCCTGGTGGGCGCGGGTGGTGGTGAAGTACATGTTCCAGGGGACGTAATCCCGCGGCTTGATCAAGAGGGTGGCCAGGATGTGTTCCGCTCCCCGGCCCTGGTGGGTGGGGATGACGTACCTGAACCCGTAAATCTCCCGCACCGTTTCCACCAGGTGGTAGAAGTTGCGGCTGCCGGAGTAGGCTTCATCTCCCAACATCATGGCCGCCCACTGGCGGTCGCTCATGGCTGAGGTGCCGCTGTCGGTGAGCAGGTCGATGTAGACATCCTCTGACTTGAGGAGGAAGGTGTTGTACCCTGCCTCGCGGATGGCGCGCAACCGTTCCTCGCGAGTGGTTTGCTTGATGGGCTCCACCATCTTGATCCGATACGGCTCCGCGCGAATCTGTTCCATGCACTGCACCTCCAGACTGGTCAGGTTGAAGAGCGCGATCACGCCCGCGTCGGCCCCCCACGAACCTGTGGTCCCTTACTGGCGTACGCTGGCGGTGTCACTCGACCACCGCCGCCCACCGGGGCGGCGGCCGTGGCTGCACCGGTGAGCTACTGTGGAAGGATGCTCGCCAATTCGGTCGTGCAACCGGCCCCCGCGCCGGGACTGAGCTCGTGGTACGCCAGAGGGTTGAGGTGCCTTTCGGTCCACTGCCTCCTCGACCACCGCAGCAATCCCACCGGGCTGTCTGCCTGGCCGCCTGGGGGTTCCCGCCCGTATATTCAAGAAACCCCCGAGCAAGTCCTTTCCCAGCGCGCTGCCGGCTGCAGGGGGCGGTGGGCAAGGCCCGACCTTGCTGAGCAGGGCCGCGGTGGCTTCTAGGGAGTGGCCGATGCCGAACCAGCAAGGAAGCAGCGTGGGCAGTAGTCTCGTTCCCTCAAGCGGGCGCGGCGGGAGGGCAGAGCCGCCTTGTGCCGGAGTACGGCGCTGCCCTCGGAGTTTGCCAGGGGGTTCTAGCTCGATCCCGGCTGGGGGCAGCTATCGGACGGGCAGAGGTAGCTGGGCGCGCATCACCGTGGCCGTCTCCGGGCAGGCCCCCTGGAACTCCCGCGACTGGATCAGTTCTGGCGGCACCTGCTCACGGCCTACCGGGCGGAAGCCCAGGGTGCGGAAGTAGCCTTCAGCACCCACGGTGAGGAGATACACGTCGGTTCCTGCTGGCAGGGAGCGCGTGAGCCGTTCGATCAGGCGGCGGGCCAGGCCGAGGCGGCGCCAAGCGGGAAGGACCACCACCGAGCGGAGAAGCGCTGCCGAGCTGTAACACTCCAGCCCCGCCATGCCCACGATGCGGGAGTGCTCATCCACCGCTACCAGGAAATGCCCGAGGTGCTCAGCCACTCCCGCCGTCGGCAGTCCGGCGGCCTCCAGTATCTTCAGCATGATCTGGAGATCGCTGCCACTGGCCTTCCGCAGGTGCACGGACTGCAATCTGGGCGCAGGGGGCCGGCGGGCGCTGATGAGGGCGCTGGCCAGGGCATTGTGGCCGCCTTCTGGTGCCGGGCCCGAGCAACAATGGCAACCTCCTTGCTGATACGGGGTATCACCTTCTTCTGCCGCAAACTCGCCCAGCAGTCTGATGTCTATCTCCTGGAAACCAGCCTCGGTCAGCAGCCCGGGCCACTCGTCTCGCTCCAGGGCTCCACCTACGCAGCACGCCCACGCCTGCGCGTCTTGCCTCACCGTCTGGGGTGGTGGTGCCAGCCAGACGGGATCGGCGATGCAGATGCGGCCCCCCGGGCGCAGAACCCGGGCCATTTCCTTCATTACCCTTGCCTTGTCGGTGGACAGGTTGATGACGCAGTTGGATACCACCACGTCCACGCTGGCATCCTCGAGAGGGATGTCTTCCATGGGTCCTTGGATGAAGCGGACGTTGCGGCATCGGGCACGCCGCGCGTTTTCCTGGGCCAGATGGATCATCTCGGGCAAGAGATCCAGGCCGTAAGCGATCCCTGGGTCCACCATGCGGGCCAACCGTATGGTCTCCAGTCCTGGTCCGCTCCCGATATCCAGCAGATTCTCACCCGGGTAGAGCGGAACCAAGGCCACCAGATTGGCACACCCCAGTCCGCTCTCGGATTGCTGGGGTGCATCCACACCGCGGCCACAGCAGTCCGGCGGTGCAACGTCAGGGCAGCATTCGCGGCCTGCTGCCCTGCTGCGGACAGCCGCTGCGCGATAATACTCCAGGATGACCCGACGCAGCCCGTCATCTCTGTTCATTCTTGGCACTTTCGTCCTCCTTCCCCACTGGGGCATCACCGCACTGTCGCTCCAGCGCTTCGGCGACCGCCTGCAGCCAGGAGACGAGCTGCAGGCGTCCGTGAGGGGGGACCGTGGCCAGTATTGCCTGCCACCTCCGGGCCACGGCCGGCTCCATCTCCTGCCAGGTCTGGAGCCCGGAGGGCGTCAGCGAGAGCAGAACGTGGCGGCGGTCAGTGGCCGCAGGTTGCCGTTGCACCAGGCCTCCGTCTGCCAGCGAATCCACCAGCTTGGTCACCGTACTGGCATCGACACCCAGCGTCTCCGCCACCTCCCCCGGCGTGGTTGGCCCTCGCTTGGCGATGACCCAGAGAACCCTGCATTGACCCACGGTCATCCCGCAGCAGGCCGCGTCCAGGCGTTCCAGGTTGTTCAACCTTCGCACCAGCTTCAGCAAGATCTCCCTGAGCCTCAAGCCGGGATCCATGTCGGCCATGGGTCCACCTCCGGAATAATTGTATTCGCTAATTGTTGGTAATGTCAACAATTCATCGCCGGTACTGTAGTGCTGGCTCGGGTGACCGGGAGGTAGCATTCTTCTTGGTGTCGAAGGCTGCCACCGACGATGCCTTAGCGGGGGAGAGCGTATGATGCGGGCACCGGAGGTGCTCAGGCTGGGTTTGCTGGTACCGTCTTCCAACACGGTGATGGAGCCGGACTTCTACCGGAGGCTGCCGGACTGGATTACCCTGCATACCGCTCGCATGCACCTTGCGCGGACCACCGTGGAAGGTGAAGCCGAGATGCTTGATCGCCATCTTCCAGGGGCCCTGAAGGATTTGGCGTCCCTGAGACCCCACGTGGTGGTTTTCGGGTGCACCTCGGCGGGAGCGCTGCGAGGCAACGATTACGAGGAGGGGTTGTTGGCCACCATTGAAGCGCAGACGGGGGCAAAGCCGTACAGCGTCAATGCCTGCGTCAGAAGGGTCCTGAAAGGTTTGTCTGCAAGGCGGGTGGGAGTGGTGACTCCCTACGTCGAGGAGCTCAACCGACGCATCAGGCAGAGCCTCCAGCAGGACGGATTTGAGGTGGTGGTGATCCGCGGCATGGACATCGCTGACAACATGGCCATCGCGCGGGTCAGCCCCCGTGAGGTGCTGGAGTTTGCGGTTGGTGCCCTTGCCGGACGGGAGTTGGACTGCGCGTTCGTCTCCTGCACCAACCTGAGGGCTTTTGATATCCGTGAGGAGCTCGCCCGCAGGCTGAAGGTGCCGGTGGTCACCAGCAACCAGGCCACCTTACAGTGTGTGCTTTCTGATCTCACCGGTTCCGGGTAACGGCGAGAACCTGACTCCGCCGGCCGGCTGGCACGTCTGGCCCCCGGTCCAGGACAGATGCATGCGTTCTCCTGGCAATCTGAGAGGGCTTCTTCGCCGGGGCATCCCAACCGGGTCTCCGTTGCGCCAGCAGGCAGCATTCCAGCGCGCTCCTGTCGCGGCCTTATAGACCCACACGGGCGTGCCGAGCTGGGCTGAAGCAGCAACTTGGCTGTATACCCACCACTCAGCCGGGAAGCCGGACAGATCCAGTTGCCATTGACTTGCAGTTGGCGGTGCGGGGAAGTTGGCATTACCGCTTCTGCAACTACTGGCTACCGGTCCCGGCACTCCCCCTGGTCACATGCCGCGAGCTCAGCTGCTGCCATCAGCCAGCTTGACGGCGGTGCCGTAGGCCAGCAGTTCAGCGGCGCTCCCTATAACGCTGGTGGTCACGTAGCGCACATTGATGATGGCATCAGCGCCCATCTCCTCCGCCTGGGCCACCATCCGCGCGGTGGCCACCTCTCGTGCTTTGCCCATCATCTCGGTGTACTCCACCAGCTCGCCGCCCAGAAGAAGGCGGACTATGGCGGACAGGTCTTTGCCTATCCAGATGGCGAAGATGGTGTGGCCCCGGACCAGTCCCAGGACCTCGGTAATCTGGCGACCGGGGATCTCAGTGGCGTTGTGGAGTAGGATACGGCTGGTGCGCTCGGCGGAGGGGAGTTCGCCCGGTACCAACTGTTTTTGCTCCCCCATCAGGCTCAGCAGTACCAGGAGGACGCCTCCCAGAATGCTGTAGACCGCAACCTTCAGCCACCAGGGCAACAGAGGATCGTGGTACAGGTACCAGGGCATCCCCACGAAGACCGTCGTGACCAACCCCAGCACGAAGGCCAGGGACCCGATGAACCGGATAACGCCCATGTTTTCCCTCCTCCTCGTGTTCAGCTGGCGGAAAACCGCGAGCTCCATCCATCCCGTCCGCGGCGTGCACGGCACTGCGTTAGCGCCTGGACTCTTTCTTGCGGTCATCCGCCAGCGACGCGACCTCTCTAATGATTACTTAGGCGCCACCACCGGGTGACCTGCCTGATATTTCCTATAGCATCTCTGGTGGCCGGCCAGCACCGGAGTCGTGGGCAGTCGGCTCTTATGTTGACTGAGTCCACACAGCCGCGCTGGATCGGACGGACCGCCTGGCTAGGGGTCTTTCAGTGACAGCCTTCCCCGGTGCTTGAGGCTCATTCAGCCCGACCCTGGCGCATCTTGATACCACAGGCGGCCCATGACCAAGTATTGCGGGAGGGAATTGGGCAGTGCGGGGCGTGAAGTGAGGGTACTATCCGGGTCACGTAGACGAGGATCGCCATCCTGAGCCAACCTGAAACCATGACTAGTTGAGCGAGGGCCTGGCGGGACCTATCGCAAGATGCCGTATCGCTGCTGGCCGGTACCAACTTGTGCGGTACTACCTGCGAGTAGGGCCCCTGGTAACCCGTCTTCGTCCAGCCCGCCATCGTTCAAGCTGTGAGAGAGTTGCTCAGGGCACCAGCCGCCCAAGGCGTTCCTTGCACCAAGCTACAAACTCTTCCGTGCGATGGAGGAGCGATTTAACTTCGGCTCTGTCAAAGGTTACGAGCGGCTGGTAGTCTCCTTCATGGCGGTCGAGGAACAGCTGATTGTACAGCTCTCCGAATCGGCGCGGCATTACACCTGGGCGCACGTAGTCCTTGTTGAGCAAGCTGCGTACCATGGTGTGTTTCTTCGGGAAATGCCCGCCACGAATTAGTACGGCCGTAAAAGCGTAAAAGCAGGCGTAATAACACCGATTCACCGCAAATGCTGTATCTCCGTCCTCAAGTTCCCGACGCGCGGAGGTGACCGCTCGCTCTGCTCTTTCGAGCCATTAAGAAATTATGGCCTGGACGTCACCCGCGGCAGTCACACTGGCACCCCATCTCGCTCCACTTCGGCGCGGATTGGAACGAAGAGAGGGCCCTTTTGCCACTGATCCTCCCCCACGCAGATCACGCTGAGATTGACGTCGTAGCGAAGGTTCATGTCAAAGACGACGTCATAGATTTCGTGCTTCACAGACATCGGCAGCGAGTGGTTTGTCAGCACAAGTAAGTCCACATCGGATCCTGGCTCCGCGGTACCTCTCGCGGCAGACCCGAACAGAATCAGCTTCTTCACCTGTGGGAAACGGTGCTTCAACTCCCGTTTCAGGTGCAGGATGGCCTGGCGTTCTGCGGCAGTGAGCCGTGTATCATCGAGTGTGCCTCTCACCTTCCGTCCTCCCTGCGTCCCGCTCTGTCTGGGGCAGCGGGGTGTCTGACCTGCCCCAAACGCACCATTAAGCCATCTCGTCTCGATTCTAACTTACGGCAGCGGGCACTACAACCTTCGTCAGGTGACCGAGTTTCTCTCAATTTGGAGGCATGCGATCTCCGCAGGAATTGCTAGTCGGCGTACCACATACCCAATACCCTGGCGGGTCACTTCCCCGCACGCAGCCCGGGTACTCGGGCCTCGAGCCATACCACCAGGATCTCCCGCCGGGTGCCGCCAGTCTGCTCATGAACCAATCAGGTGCCGAAGTTCGCCACCCTCACGGGCACTCTATCACAGACTCACAATTCGCACCTGCACGGAGGACGAGGTGGGACGCCGTCGATACTGCTGATGCTAAGGCCGGTCAGGACAATTCACGAAAGCCCCCATAAAGAGACCTCACCTTCGGTATCGTCGGTCAGGACGAGGGCGGGTGAGGCCTCTTGATCACCTCACCAGTCACTGGCCAAAAGTTCATGGCTTCCCCCGGGTTGTGTCAGCGGTCCAGGACCTCCGCCGCGGGATGCAGCACCACGCCGGGGGAAGCAACCACCCTGTATCATCTACATCTAACAGTACTTCTACCGCATCCGAGGGGCGACGTCCCTCAGATCATCCCCACCCGGTCTAATGACCCGCGGGCTTCAGGCACCAGACAGTTTGAGGGACTTGAAGGCCCTCACCTGCTCCCTGATAGCGCGTTCCGTCGGCAGACGCTCGATGCTGGAGGCGCCAAAGAAGCCCGCGATGCCGGGCATTTTCTCCAGAGCGCGACCGACGTTCGCCGGTTCGTCGAAGGGTCCGCCGTGGCAGAGCACGATGATGTCCGGGTTGACCTCCTTGGCTGCCTTCGCCATGGCCAATACCCGCTCGATGGCCTCGTCAAGGCTGAGGGTCACCTTCGCCCCGATGGTGCCCGCGGCGGTGAGGCCCACGTGAGGCACCAGCACGTCCGCGCCCGCTTCGGTCATCTTCCGCGCCTGTTCCTCGTCAAACACGTACGGGGCGGTCAGAAGCCCCATCTGGTGAGCCAGCCTGATCATTTCCACTTCGCGGTCATAACCCATGCCGGTACCCTCCAGGTTGGCCCTGAAGACCCCGTCGATCAGCCCCACGGTGGGGAAGTTCTGCACCCCGCTGAACTTGAGCCTGGCCAGCTCCTCCAGGAACACGTCCATTTCCCGGAAGGGATCAGTCCCGCACACTCCTGCCAGGACCGGGGTGTGCCGCACCACCGGGATGACTTCCCGCGCCATCTCCACCACGATGGCGTTGGCGTCACCGTAGGGCATTAACCCGGCCAGAGAGCCCCGACCCGCCATCCGGTAGCGGCCGGAGTTGTAAATGATGATTAGGTCAGCGCCTCCGGCTTCCGCCATCTTGGCGGAGATACCCGTGCCCGCCCCGCAGCCTACGATGGGCTCTCCCCTCCTGACCTTCTCCCGCAGGTTCCGCAGGATCTCATCTCGCGGTATCCTCTTTCCCACAACAGCCACCTCCACACGATCCCGCCAGGATTCCGCCTGGTGCCGGATCCAGACGGGTATTCTCTTGACCTGCTGGCAGAGTCCCGGTACATTTCGCACTGGCGCTCCCCGTGACCCGTAGCCCCCTGGGCCCAACACGCGGGCGGAGCGAGGCAGATCCAAGGGCGAACAGGACCAACCCCGGGGCCTCCCTCTTTGCCCGCTGGGTCGGCTCGTGGGTCGCGCCTCCGTGATGTCCGCCCTGACTGCCGGTCATTCAGGGCCCCGCGAGTGCCCGCCGCAGGAGGCCCCCGAGTGCGCTTGCTGTCATGGTACGGGTATCCTGCTCCCTCAGTCCTTGAGGGGGCACAGCCAGGGAATGTCGCCGTACAAACCCCTGGCCCACCGCCCGCTCAGCATGTCATCCAGCACCCGGGCGAGGAAGAGGGCAAACTGCCGCTCGTTGATGTGTTTGTCGGCCACCAGCACCTCCAGGTTCTCCTTTTCCGGATCGATCCTCTTCTTCAGTTCGTCCACCAAGGCCACGCTTCTCTTCGACCACTCCGGCCGAGCAGGGTCCCCACCGTCCCAGAAAGGCCCAGGGCCCGGTCCAGCCCAGCCCAGCGCCAGGTCGGCCTCCCGGATGTCGTAGGCACTCCAGCCCCGCATGGGGACCACCAGGCAGGTGGGCCCCCTGCTCTGATTGAGGCGCTCAGCGACGGCGGCGGCCACCGCCCGCGCTTCCTCCGGCAGGGTTCCGATGACCGTCACCATGGGATTGTGTCGGTAAATGGTGCGACCCGGATACAGCTTCTCCTCCTCCTCGAAGGGACGCCCGGTTACCAGTGAGCGCTTCCCGGTGACCGTCTCCCGGGGACCGAAGTTGATCATGTCCGCCCCGCCCATGGACACCACCTGCGGCACCCCCGTCTTTCCGGCGGCGGTGAGCCTGGAGGGACCCGCGCTGAGCACGCCCCCGCACACCATGTCCGTGATCTCATGGGTGGTAACGTCGGCCATCCCCACTATGAACCCGCTCCTGCACATCTCCTCCATTGACCTGCCCCCCGACCCCACCGCGTGGACCACCATGGAATCGTAGCCCTTCTCCTCGAAATAGCTGCGGATGGCCTCCACGCACGGGGTGGTGGTCCCGAACATGGTGTACCCGATAAGGGGCTTGGTGGCCACACCGGGCTCGGGAGCCGACGCCGCCCCCACCGCAGCACCCGCTGCTGCGCTCAGAATCCTCACGGTGACCGAGTTGAGACCCTTCTCAGCCAGCGGGTACCACATGGCGATGTCCTTGACGTCCACGTAGGGACGGCAGTCTCCCGAGGCCATGGTGGAGAGCATGAACTTCCCGACTCCGTAAGGCAGCTGCTGCATGACCCTGGTGCAGATGGAGGTTCCCAGGGAACCCCCAAAGCCCAGTAACGCGCGCACCTTGCCTTCTTCCACCAGGCGGGATGCGATGACCGCAGCCCCCTGGGTCACCAGGTCCGCCGCCTTCTCACGGGGCATTCCCGCCAGCTGCTCCGCCCCGACCTCGGCGGCAGCGGCCACCTCCCCGATGGGGATGTCCGCCCATCCCACGGCCTTGCCGCTGACCGTCAGCTCCATTACGATGGGAGTCCCGCCTGCCCTTTCCACCTGGTCGCGCAGGAAACGAACCTCGTCCCCCTTGGTGTCCAGAATGCCCATGATCAATACGCCGGCTCTGGACGTTGCGCCTCGCTCCACGGCGCGCACCTCCTCCTGCAAGAAGCTCCTCGGCTCCAGCTCCGCCCGCTATGCTCAAACACGCCCGAGGGCGTTCCGTGCCCGGGTGTAGCTCCCCGCCCGGGCGGTTCCCACACGCCTCATGCCATCCTCAGCTTGGCATGCTGCCGGCCCGCTTTCTGCACGGGATTTGACGCACCACGACGTCGATGCTTGCCGCATGGTTCGGGGACCCTCGTCAACCCATAGGATGCCCGGAAATCACCCCGCTGGCCTCACCACGTAATCCAGTCTCGGATCACTGCGCTCTGGCGGAATATTCTGCCCCTTTTGCTAGTCCTCTCGGCACGGCTCCCCCCGGATGACCGACTCAGCCAAATACCCGTGCACCGCTTGCTCGGGGCATCAGTGGAGTGGTGGGCTGTACAGCAGCGTTTGTGCCCCGTCGTGCTTTGTGCTATCTTATGTGTGGCAAGCGTATCCCCAGGAGGTGTGGACAGTGAAGCTGCGGGGTGTTTTGGTTTCTCACCGCAATCGTCAGCGGGAGAGGTTATTGGAGCATCTGGACGTGATGGTGGGTACGGTGGTGGAATGTTACCGCACCTGTGGCAAGCCGGGGTGTGCGTGTCAGCAGGGCAAGAAGCACGGACCATACTACATGCTGACCTGGTCTGAGGGAGGCCGCACCAGGACGCGCCACATACCGCGGCACAAGCTTGAAGAGGTCAAGCGCATGACGCGCAACTATCAGGTGGCCAGAGAAGCTTTGAGGAAGCTGGGAGAGTTCAACCGCCGCCTGGTACTGGAAGAACAATAGGTGCTGCTGGATGGCTGGCAGCGCTTCCTCTTTGTTTCGGGCCGACGTTGGCGGTCCAGTGGTCTGCCCAAAGCGGATGACCAGGGTGCGGTCACAGATTTCGCGGAGTTTGCAAACGACGAGGTCTACTGGCGGTGCACGTCAGCGACACCCCGGATGGGGACGGGCTCCATGCAGGGCAGACGCCGCGATGGTTGCGCATGCCGCTCCCTCAGCGTGACCTTTGAAAACGGTATCTCCCTGGGTTTGCCGGCCAATCTGACCACGGAAACGTTGTCATGATCCTCGCTGGCCGTATCTGCTCGCTCCCTGACAGAACTCTGAGCTTCAGAAGGTGAGAGACTGCTGTTCACCTGCTGCATGCGCAGTCCGGAGGCTTTGCGTGGGATCGAATCTGGTTTGGCCGGGAGGGCGGGTGGATTGGTCGGGGAGGATGCGGTGAGACAGGGCAGGATCAGCATCCCCTGTGGCCCGACAGCTTGTGGACAGTAGCGGTCGTTGCGGAGATTTTCTGCTTCCGTCTCCCTGATGCTTGGGTAATGCCCTGGCGGAGCACCAGTGCCCACCGATGTGCGATTTTTCTGCAGACGGGAGGAAATGGGATTCATGGGACGAAGATGGTGGGCAACTGGCATATAACAGCCGACCAGGGGTGATTTGAAGTGTTCCGACGGCGACTGCTGCGGGTGGTGGTGCCGTTCATTTTGCTGTTGCTGGTGTCCGCCGCTGCCCATGCCGAGCCCAGAGCTCTGTCGGACAGCGAGGCCCAGCGCATTCGGGATGCGATACAGCATCTCAAAGACATGGGTGACGAGGCCATGGCCCGAAACGTGGAAGAGTGGCTAAAGGCCGGGAAGATCAAGGCTGAAGATGGCTTGACTCGCAGCGCGACCACCGACCGCAAGGGCACGATCGTCATAGATGCAGATCTGCTGACCATCCCGCCGAATGCTACTGATCCCCTCGAGAAGTTCAAGCGCGATGCGTGGCTGGCGCGACTGCTGTACCACGAGAAGGTGCATACGCGCCAGGCTCCGGAAGGCGGCAAGGTGGATGCAGAGGAGAATCGCACCAAAGAGGACTGGGACGCCTCCACCGATGCGTTTGCCCAGTGCAAGGGGCCCGAAGCCACCGAGGTGGAGGCATACTACCGTTTCATCCTCGCACTGCTGCGGTGGAACAAGGTCATCCAGGAAAGGAAGATCGACGAAGTGCTGGAGCCGGAACGTAGGGCGGCGGAGCAAAAGCTGAAAGAGGAAAAGATCAAGTGGCTGAACGCTCAGGTCGAATTCTGGCTGAAGAGGCTGAAGGAGACGCTGAAGTATGAGAAGGCGGAGGGAGGCAAGTTCCTGTATGATCGCGTTGCCGACTTGGAAAAGCGACTAAAGGAACAGGGCAACATCTCGGAGCATGACATCAAGCTGAAGAAGATGGATCTGTTGGAGTCGGCCCTGGACGATCTGTTCGAAGAGGGTGGCGCCTACAACAGGGTGAGGGAAATCTACAAGGAAAAGAGAGGAAACAAGAAAACGGAGGTCGAGGTTGGCCCGGAGGGCGGTGTTCTGCCGTTCCCCGACGAGGCGGGCATGATCGTGTATCCGGGGATGGAGGCGGCGGCCGGACCCGTTCGTCTGGCCGTCTACGAGTTCCAGGAGCCGCCCGGGCCACCTCCGGGTTACATATTCCTCAGTCCGGTCTACGACATAGAGCTCACCGGCTGGCCGGGTCCGTTGCCGAAGCTCAGCATATCCTTCTTCGGCATTGAGGTATCCCCGGAGGCCAAGATCTACTACTTCGCCCCTTACAAGGGTGAGCAGGTACCGTCCTGGGCGCCGCTGGAGACGGTGAAGTCGACCGAGCACTCCATCACCGCCACCACTGAGTTTGCCACCATGCACGTGGTCATGGCGCCAATCCTGGGCAAGCCTCTGGTGGTTGAGCCCTTGCCCATCACCGCAGAACCGGTGAAGACCACCGTCACCATGTTCATCGGATCCACCCGGTTTCTCAGCGCCGAGGTCGAGGACCACATGGATGTTGCTCCCTTCATAAAGGATGACCGCACCTTCGTCCCCGTCAGGTTCCTGGCGGAGTCCTTCGGCGCGGTGCCCGACTGGACCCCGAAGGATGCCCCGGTGGAGGAGGTCACCCTGACCCGGCCCGACATGCAGATCACCATCTGGATCGGCTCGCCCTGGATCCGGGTGGAGAGAGAAGACGGTGCGGTGATCTACATACAGTCGGACGTGGCCGCTTTCATCCAGGACGGGCGCACGGTCCTGCCGTTCCGGGTCATCGCCGAGGCCTTTGGCGCCGAGGTTGACTATGGGCCAAAGGACGCCCCGGTGGAGTGGGTGCGTTTTCGGAAGTAGGTCTGTCTCAGCGGACACCGGAACACAGGTCTTGGTGAGCGGCCGGACGGCCCGGAATAAGGCGGGGCAGGACGACCCCGCGGAAGGTGAACGAAAGACGTACACGTCGCTGTCCGGGCCGGTGCCGGGCCGGGTCTCGCCAGTGCCGGAACTGCTGAGGTGGAAGCAGAGTTGTACCGGCTTCAAGACACCAAATGCCACTGTCGTTGCGGCGGGCCAGTGCCACGTGGGCACGTTCGCATGATGAGCCTGCTGCCGGGGGGACGTTCCAGCAATGACCGAGGGTGCAGGGGTTGTCAGGCCCCGGCCAGCTGATGCCTTCCGGGTGGCGATTCAGCGTGGCCGATACCTCCGCACGAACACCCACGTGGTGGCGGCCGCCCGCGCTACCTCCTGGCAGAGTATGGCCCACCAGACGGCGGTCAGAGTGGGATGAGTCATGACTACCAGATATACCAGGGGCAGTCGCACGGCCCAGGAGACCACACTGCTTATGAGCATGGGGGTTCTGGTGTCGCCGGCACCCCGGAGGCTGCCCGACAGCACGCCCAGCACGCCGATCAGGGGCTGCATGAGACCGGCTATCCTCAGGCAGCGGGCGGCGATGGTCACTACCGCGCGATCGGGCGTGAACATGCTCACCAGGGCGGTGGGGAACAGCAAGAATGACGAGGCGATGGCCGCCATGATGCCCGCGGCCAGCGCCGCCGCTTGCCAGGTGGCGCGCCTGCCCAGCTCTTGCTCGCCCGCCCCCTGGTACTGTCCCATCAGCACGGTGGCGGCCACCGCGAACCCATGACCGGGCATGAAGGACAGGGACTCGGCGGCCGCGGTCACCTGGTGGGCGGCGAAGGGCACGGTGCCCAAGCGGGCGATGAGGAACATGCTCACCGTCCGGGCACCGTCCATCAGCAGTCCTTCCAAGCCGGCGGGCAGACTCAGTCGCAGCAGATCCCGGGCGTGCGCCATGCTGGGGCGGGCCCGGAGGTTGATCACTTGGGCCACCCGGCCTCCCTGGAGCACGCTGGCCAGCACTGCTGCTCCCACCACGTGGCCTCCGAATGCCGCCCAGGCTGCTCCCTCCACGCCCAGGGCGGGCAGCCCCAGCTTGCCGAATATCAACACATAGTCTCCCACCACGTTGAGGGCATTGGTGAGGGCGGTGACCAGCAGGGGAGTGCGGGTGTCCCCACCCGCCCTCAGGATGGCGTTCCCCGCCATCATGAACAGCATGAAGGGGGCGGCCAGAGTCAGTATCCTCATGTAGGCGATACCCAGCTCGGGTACCGGGGGCTCGGCACGGGCCGCCCGGAACACCCAGGGTGCGCAGGGGATCAGCAGGGCCATCACTACCAGGGAGCCGGCCAGGGAAAGGGCAAGGCCGGTGGTGGCCTGGCGGGCGGCGGTACGGGGCTGCTGGGCCCCCAGCGACTGGGCCACCGTGACCGTGATGCCCGTGCTCATGGATCCGATAAACCACATGACCGTCCAGCACACCTGTCCTCCCAGCCCCACTGCGCTGAGGGCGGCGGCCCCCAGCCGGCCCACCATGGCGGTGTCCACAATCCACACGAACATGTGCAGCACCATCTCCAGAATGGCGGGCCAGGCCAGGCGGAGGATCAGGGCGCGCTGGTCGGCGGGGGTGTAGGCAAGTGGCAAGGTCCCGTATGAAGTGCGTGAAGTGGCTGCGGATGCTTCTCTGTCGGTCATAGCTCCCCGACATTTCGCCACCAGTGCTGGTCCATCCTCCTGGCCGCATCGCGCATGAACGGTGGGTCCCGTGCTTTCCGGCGTGCTGGGTGTCGGGAAGCCAGGTGTGATCTGCGATGCGGGACCGCAACATGCCTGGTGAGGGGAGATCTCGGATTGACGGAAAAGCACCTGTCAGACAGCGGAGGAGTACGGTAGGCACCATCACAGGCCAGAGTTCAGCAGGTGAAGGCGCAGCAAAATTGTCGGTTACGTCGGCTGCGGGCCAGACCCTGGAGAGGGGACACTGCTCGGGGCGCTGAAGTGAGGTGTATGATGGCGACTCAATGGACGAGCTCGTCTATGTGGTGGCAGATTGAGGAAATACTCAGCTTCGGGTAGGTGGTAGTACTGTGGAAAGAAGCCGGGATTGGATGGATCAAGCGGAAGGAGATCTGGAGCACGCCAAGAACGACTTGGCGAGCGGCTTTTACGATTGGGCCTGTTTTCCTGCCAACAGGCGGCGGAAAAGGCGGCAACAGCGGTTTTCCAGAAGATGGGGGCGGAGGCTTGAGGGCACTCGGTGGCTGATCTGCTCTACGAGCTGTCGAAAAGTCAGCATGTCCCAGAAGACCTCGGAAATGCAGCCTTGGAGCTGAACAAAGCTTACATCCCCACGAGGTATCCCAATGCCCATCCCTCAGGATCCCCCCGAGGCCTTACACTAAGGACGAGGCGGCGAGGCTCGTTGAGTGCGCAGAGAAGATCATCGAGTTCTGTAAGGGTGTTCTATCCCAGATTTGACGGGGAGGAACTCCTCCAGGCCATCTCAGAAAGGCTTGAACGACTGGGACGAAGCTCCCCCTGGTTCGCGTGGTGCTCTTTGGCTCCTATGCCAGAGGAAATTACCCTGTCCGAAGTGATGTAGACCTCCTTGTCGGCTATCGGGGGAAGAGGCGGGAGGATGCCTTTTCCACTGTCAAGACGGCTCTGGGCATCCCGCGGCTTGAACCGCATGTTTACAGTTCAGAGGAATACAGGAGGATGAGGGAGACCCTGAGGAAGATGACCGAGGGCGGGATCGTGTTGCTTTCCAGGGATGAAGATGAGAGGGAGCGAGATCGTACCTGAGGTCTGGCTCAGCCTGCCGGAGGGCCACACCTGGATCTACACTCCGGGAGCCAAATCACTACTGAGCACCACCTGGCTAGTTCCTCGGGTGGGAGACGTTGGGCTGCAAAATGCCTCCAGGATGTTCTGGACCAGTCGCAGCCTCGGTTTCGGCAACTGCCGATCATCTGGCCAGGATCGTCCAAGCAGTGCAGCCCATGATCGGTTTGATCTCCGGCATGGAGCAATGGATAAAGAAGGGCAGCCCGGGTGGTGAAAGCGATTTAGGAGCGCAGGGAGACGGTGGCAGACGTAGAAGCTGGTGTGGGGTCACCCGAAGCGGCAAATCCGGAGTCTGCTGGCCTCGGGGCTTGCCGGAGGTGTTGTGATGGCGCATCAAATGGGGGAAGCTCAGGGCAGCCGGTGCGCGCTGGTCAAGGAGCGCCAGGCAGACGGTCGGACGTGGCGGGCCCTCCTGTACGTGGGGAGCAGTGAGGCCATGCCGGAGGTGGATGATGAAAGCATATCCCTCACCGTCACCTCACCGCCATACTGGAATGCCATCGACTACGACCGCCACGCCTCCGACCCCGAGCAGTCCTACCGCACTCGCACGTACGCCGCCGGCTTTGATGATTATCACTCGTATCTGTCCTGGGTCTGCGGCATCTTTTTCGAGACCTGGCGGAAGACCCGTCCGGGAGGGTTCCTGGCGGTGGTCGTAGGCACGGTGCTGCTGGATGGACGCCATTACCCGGTCCCCTTTGATCTGGTGCACCATCTCACCCGGGCGGGGTGGGTTTTCCACCAGGACATCGTGTGGCACAAGACCACGGCGGGAGTGAAGAGGGCGGGCGTGTTCATCCAGCACCCGTACCCCGGCTACTACCACCCCAACATAATGACCGAGTACATCCTGATATTCAGAAAGCCCGGTGATCCCATCTATCGCCGTGCTGAGGACCAGCGCCAGGAGGCCCGGGTGCAGGTGGGCACTCTGTTCACCAGGGAGATCGCCAACAACGTCTGGCACATCGCGCCCGTGCCCCCGGGGACGCTAGAGCATCCCTGTCCTTTCCCGGAGGAGATACCCTACCGGCTGATCCAGCTATACTCCTACCCCGGCGACCTGGTGCTGGACCCTTTTGTGGGCTCGGGGCAGACCACCAAGGTGGCCTTTGCCCTCGGTCGCAACACCATCGGCTACGACGTGGTGGGTGCGTACGTGGAGTACGCGTACCGGCGACTGGATGAGCCTCTGGCGGTCAGGAGTCAGCAGCTGGTGGTTGAGTACCGCCGCATTCCCATCGATGCACCCCTTGGCTTCCTGGAGCCCACGCGGCGGGGGGCCCGTACCCGTCACGGCTCGGGACTGGCCTGCCGAAAGTCGGAGGGTCGGGCTCGCCAGCTGAAGCTGTTCCGCGCCAGGGAAGATGCAAATTAGGAGCATCTGGACCTGACACGGGACGCGCATCATCGGGGCGCACCAGGGCCAGGAGGGCGGGACTTCCGGGGGTCCGTCGGGCAAGGAAGGGGCTGCGGCCCCGTAGGGGTACCTTTCCAACGAGCACGGCATCCGAATTCCGATGATGGTGAAGCCCGGGACTTCATCAGCGTCATCTCCCATGCGTAGTGCATTGCCGGCGGGTCCTGCCGGGAAATGCACCGTCACCTTTCGGGGAGGGTCAGCGCAACAAGACGCCTCACTAGCAGCGTCCACAGCGCGCAGCGCGGCCCTCTTCCTGAACTGCTCGGTGAGCTTGAGGCACTTTCCGGACCTGCGACACGGTGCCTGTGCCGTTCGCCCGGGGGTCCCTACCTTGGCGTTCCGGGGGCCGGAAGGCGGGAGCCCGTGCCTGCTGACGTCCTGCCGTTGGCCGATGCAGGGAAGCGGGCGGGACATCGTCCAGCTCGGGAGAGCTGTCGCCGGTTGGTAAGACCTGTGGCGTCAGGTCTTGTAGGATGTACCGGATGACCTGGCGGAAATTTCTCTGGCGGGCATCGCCAGCAGAGGATGTCTCCGTCGGCGGCGATCCATGTGGTTCCAGCTGGGTGCCTGGGGATAGCAGAGCGTAGGGAGAAAGTGGAGGGGCTCGGTGCTGAGGGTGGAGGTGAAAGCCGGTGAGGGAGAAGAAGCCCCTCTGGTATCGAGCGTGGCGGTTAGTGGCGGAGATGTTTACGGAGCCTGAGGAACTCAGGGGGCTTTCCGACCGCCGCGATCTGAGCTGGGAGGAGAAGATGGCCATCATCCGGCGCTGGCGGTACCGGCAGGTGCTCGGTGCGATATTGATCGTGTGTTTCATGTATGCCGGGGTGTGGGCGGCAGAAGTATATTGGGCGGAATCGGCATACTGGATCTTGCGTTCCATCCAAGGAACTGCCGTTCTGTTCTCCCTGGCTCTGCTGATCCTTTGGCTCCGGGCACGCTGGCTGCGCTGGATCCGCGGCAGGCAGCCCGGGAAGCGGGAGGAAGATCTGTGAGGCGCTGCCGGCTACTTGGCAACCTGACTGATGGTTGCCTGTGGGGTATTGGCCCTTTTCCGACCATGGTTTCAGCAAGGGCAACGAGGGGCGGTCAAGCGTCTGGGCGTCCAGACTGTGCCGGGCATGCAGAGGGCCGCGGGACTGGCTAGCAATCTGACAAGCGAAGCGCGTCATCGGCAGTGCGAGGTGCTGGGAGTGTTGGGGAGGCGGTACGAGGTGTCCGGAATGTTATCTGCACCGCCACCGAAGCCCATTGGGGCCTCCAAGAGTCGTGACGGCTCACACCTGCTAAGCTTGGCCGGGGCGACTACCAGGGCATATGCAGGCGCCTGTCCCGGAAGGTGAAGCGAGACGGCCGTAGGTCCCGCTGGCTGTATCTGTTGGCAGCACCGAAGATCGTGGCACCTGGAGCTGCATTTTGGTACCGCGCTCTGCTCTGACGGCGCGGCTTACGGCTGGGCCAGGAACCGTTCCTGGAGGTGGCGGTGCGGGTTCTGAGCCACTGAATCATTCGCCACCCGTAATGGTTGAGCTGAAGCAGGGAGGACTCGAAGTATGGCGCGGTGGCACGATGAGAGCTCCGGACTGTCGTGCCCGTACCATGGCCCGGGCCGCCGGGGCCACTGATGGAACTTGCGGGAGCCGTGGGAGCCTATCGCTCTCTGGGCTAACCTGGCCCGGGCCGTCCTCGGGATGGGCGAAGCTTTGCATATTGCTCGAGACCTCGAAATGAAGATCCTACGTGGTACCGGCGGATCAGCCGGAACGAGCAGCATGGGCTTCCCGCCAGCTTCCTGTCCCCTGGCACTTGACCAAGATGGAAGGTGCTGTGGGATACCTTCCTCACTGCGAGGGTGGCCGAGATCGCCGAGGGTGAGGGGGGAAATTGACCAGGCGGTGAAGTGATCACCGAGGTTTGGCCAGGGAGTGCTGATGGAACTGGCGTAGTATCAGGTACGTGTGACCAACACGGCCAGACCGGCAGTGGGGAGGGGAGCGGACACAGTGTCTGAACTTGAGAGCCGCGCTAGGCCCATGGCGACCATTCGGCGAGCGGGGAGAGATTGCGAGGGCGATCTCGCTGCACTAATCGCTGCCTTCCGGGCGGAGCTCGCCCGGCTCCGAGGCTGTGAGCGGGCCCCAGACCTCGATGCCGCCCGGAAGGAGCTGGAGCAGTACTGGAGCAAAGGGTTCCCCATATTCGTGGCTGAGCTGGAGGGAAGACTGGTCGGGTATCTGGTGTGCCGGGTGGATGGGAACGTCGTTTGGGCGGAGTCCTTGTACGTGGTGCCTGCCTACCGTCGGCGGGGGATCGGCTCGGCCCTTTATTCTCGCGCGGAAGAGCTCGCGGAGGAGTTGGGAGGCTCCCCGCCGTATAACTGGGTGCACCCCAACAATGGCGTCATAATCCGGTTCCTCGAACGGCGCGGGTACCGCGTCCTCAACTTGATCGAGCTGCGCCGCCCTCTGCCCGGGGAGCGGCCGCAGGCCAGGATCCGGGTGGGGAAGCACGAGTTTGACTACTGATCTGTGCGTTGTCCCCTCCGAGACTGGCTTTGCAGTTCGGCATGACCGACGAATCCCGCCCTTTCGCGAGATTGCCCCAATCGCGCTGGCTTTTTCCCTTGCGTCGGGCGGGGCATGGTGCGGCGAATGGTTCCCCACGCCCCGCCCGCGGTTTCCTGATTGTTGCCAGTCCGCTATGTATGCAGTCTCGAGCCCCAGTGACCTACGCGGGATGGCGCTTTGTGGGACTGACTCTGGGCCCGGTTGGTACCGCGCCCAGAGTTTGCGTAGCATTGGCAAATAGGGGTGCTGGTCCGCCGCAGTCGGTCAGGTTTGGGCGCCGGCGCCCGCAGGCGAGCGCATTAGAGGAGCCAATCGATCCTCAACGGGCACCTGGCGACGGTTCGGGCAGGTCACGGAAGGCCGCGTCCGTACCTCGTGGAGCACGGTGGCAGCAGTGCCTGGTTCTTCCAACATCAGAGGGCAACCACGATGACACCCAGCGCCATCCACCAGGCGTCGAGATGACTGCTGGCCGTGGCTCTCTGTGGGTCAGGGGTCCGGGGAGATCATCGCGACGAACGGCTGTCTCGGCAGGATCTGATGGCCGGAGATGGCAGATAATGCACACGTGCTCGAGCAGTAGTTTAGCTAGGACATGAACCAATCGGATTCGAAAGAGGGCATGCCTTTGCCAACAGAGGATAGATCTTTCGAGAGCCGGTAGCCTGGTGACGGGGTGTTGCCAATCCGGTGCCAGTCCCAAATAATAACGGTAGCTGAATGGAGTCGAGAGCATGTAGAGCAAGTAGCGTACGGACTACCCGGAGGTGGTCTGTCTCTCTGCGGGCGGGGTGGGGATGTCCCGGTTTAGGGGTGAGCACGGGAGGAAAGCCATGGATGAGCGTATCCGTGCTATAGGGCAGAGGGTCCGCCGGCGGCTCGAGGCATGCTACGGCTCGAGGGTCAAATTGGTCATCCTTTACGGATCTCATGCTCGCGGGACGGCCACGAAGGAGTCGGATGTGGATTTGCTCGTGGTGGTCGACGATGCCTTGGAACCCTGGGAGGTACGACGCAGCCTGGATGACCTTCTCTTTGACATCTTGCTGGAAACGAGTGAATTGGTATCGGTGGTCGTCGTGCCGCAGGGCTACTACGAGGGATACGCCTCGCCTTTCCTGAGGAAAGTGCGCCGCGAAGGGATTCCTCTGTGAAGCAGACTCACGACTTCATTGCCAAGGCGGAACGGTTTCTGGTGAGCGCTGAGCACCTCTTTGGACTGCAAGACTATGATTCCTGTGCCTTCCGTTGCTACTATGCCACTTCATGGCCGAAGCGGCCCTCATCACCCGCGGTTTTCGGCCTCGTCCCATCGGGGCGTGCTTCGGCAAATTCGGCAAATATTTTGTGCAAACTGGAGCTTTCGACCAGGAACTCGGGCGTGCCTTGAGAAGGGCTTACTACATTCGGCTCGCTGGCGACTACGCTGTTGGGCTTACCGTCACCCGTCGCGAAGCAGAAGACCTGCGCCCCCGAAAGCCCATGACTGAGGCACCCTTCCCGGTGGCACAAGGACTGAAGGGGTGGGCGAGACGAACGACAGCAGACACCCCGCAAGAAATATACAAGATGTGCGCGTGATGGAAATAACGCGAACAAGCTGACCGCGAAGGCAGTACGCTGTGACGGTGCTCGGCAATCGCAGAAGGAAGCTGGTGCTGAAGTGACGGACGTAATGGCGCCCACGTGCCTCGGCTGCAGGCACTTCAAGGACGGATGGGTCGCGAGTGTGATCGGCCAAACCGAGACCCGTGCGGTATTCCTCCGGGAATCCCGGGCGACATTTTATCGTGGCGTTTCGACCACCGTAAGTCCTGTCCGGGAGATCGAAGGATCCGGTTCGGATCGAAGGACGAACCAGCACTGGAGCGCGTGAGGTCGGTATACGACGACGAGGATGAAGAGACCGACTACAGCCTGAACGCTGCACGGGGAAGCAGGGAGCTACGGCACGCGGTTGACATGAAGAGGAGAGGTATTGTGGCGGAAGTAACCAAAGCGACGCATACTCTCAGCAGCGACGGGGAGGTCTTGGCTGTTTACGCTGAACATCCCGTTACGGAATGGGAGGTCAAGCCCTTCGAGGAATATCCCCTGGTAGCCATCCTTCGCGATGTCCGGACCAGTCGCATTGTGGACACTGAGGCACTGGGATTCAGGGACTTCGACGCGTGGCACTTACTGCCGGGCCTCGGTCTCTGGCAGCTGGGCCGGGAAGGACCAGTGTCCATAGCGGAGCTGCTGCGGCGGATTCAGCGACAGACCATTGGCGAAACCGGTGATACACACGATGACGAGTAAAGATCCACCAAAAGCCACACAGCTGCCCGCACCAGAGGCACAGACCTTCATCTGCAACCTCCGAAACAAGCAATGCTCTCATGCCGAGGATTTCGGGCCACAAGAGGGTGAGGTACCACTGCAATCCTGCTGGGGGTCTGTTCAGACGCGTGGCAGCTGAATGGCGCGGAGCGGTCGCCGGACGCCCACCGCGCGAGATGGCAAGGCAGCACGACCCGCCAGTTCTGCAACCCCGCATTTTGGCGCAGTTCGGCATACGGGGACAAAATGGGGAATGGGGGCGAGGATAGAGGCAGCAATGCCATTACGCATGGATTCCTAGGCGGGGACGGCTTTGGAACAGGCGGTGCTAAACTGACAGATATGGCAAGCGAAAAACCCCAGACGCAGGTGCGAGGTGGACAAAAACGGGCCGTGACCGGGAATCCTGGGATACCGGCGTCCGCAGGGTGGGCAAGGTCAGTATTCCACCAGCCACCCATGTTCTGCGAGGAGCACTTACGTCACCCACCGAGGTCGTATGATGATGCCCGTGCGCGGTTTGCTGACGGTTCTTATACGGGAGCGTGGGCGGAACGCTTTCATTGCCTGGCTACTAGATATGACGTGACTGTAGGCGACTAAGCGGCCAGGACGGCGGCTGTGACGGCTATCCCTTGATGAGCAGCGGAATTCCCGCCACCATCAAGTACACCCGGTCTGCTCTTTGCGCCACGTACTGGTTTGCCCTGCCCAGGAGGTCCCGATAAAGCCGTGAGGGGTAATGGGCGGGGACTATGCCTGAGCCCACCTCGTTGGATACCACCAGGCACTGCAGGTCCCACTGTCGCACCAGGCAGAGCAGCTCCTGCAGCTCGCCCTCGATCTCTCCCCACACCTGTTGTTCCGTCTGGCCTGGTTGTGCGGGGTCGAGGTTGGATGAAAGGAGGATGTTGGCCACCAGCAGCGTCAGACAGTCCAGAATCAGCACGTCGCCAGTGCTGATGCGCTCTGACAGCCGTTCGGCTACGTTTCTCCGTACCTCCACCAACAGCCAGTGCGGGGGGCGCTCCTTGCGGTGCCGAGCGATTCGGTATTCCATCTCCGCATCGCCGGCGGTGGCGGTGGCCACGTAGAGGACTCGCCGGCGGCCCTCGGCGGCCAGCTTCTGCGCAAGGTCGCTCTTTCCGCTCCTGGCACCTCCCAGGATGAGCACCACCTCGCCCTTCGTCACCGGACACCTCCCGTCCCAGCCAGGGCAGTGACCACCAGGGTGAGGGTCTCCGCCATCTCGCACACCGCGCCATAAACATCGCCGGTGGCCCCGCCCAGCTTTGCCACCGCGTATCTGCCCATGGCCCATGACAGGGCGGCGGAGAGAGTGAGGACCGCCAGCACGTAAACTGCCGGCAGGACCAGCGCTAAGGCAGCAACCACCGCGGTGCCAGCCAGCAGTCGAGCCGATCCTCCATGGGCCTTGAAGGCGGAGCCCAGGCCGGTATGGTGCGGAGGATAGGGGAAGCTGGTGAGCACCAGGGTCATTGCCCAGCGGCCGATCGCTGGGGCTGCCATGAGCGCAGCCCGTGCCCGAGCCAGGTCCAGAGAGGCCAGGGCCGCGAACTTGAGCAGCAGGAGGCAAACTACCCCCAGCAGACCGTAGATCCCCACCCGGGGATCAGCCATGATGGAAAGCCTTTCCCCAGGGTGTGACCCGGCCAGACCGTCGCACAGATCTGCAAGCCCATCAAGGTGTAGGCCGCCGGTGGCAGCGGTGAGGAAGGTGACCAGTAAGGCGGCACGCAGCAGAGCAGGAGCGAAGGAAAGAACCTCCGCCACTGCCGCCAGCCCCATCCCCAGCAGCAACCCCACCAGGGGGAAGAACGCCACCGCCCGCCTCAGGTCGGCATCGTCCCAGCTCGTGCCGCGGCCTGCAGGTACGATGGTTAAGGTGGATACAGCGGCCAGAAAGGCCCGCCAGGCGCCCAGCATCACTACCCCTCCCGGTCCGATACTCCTGCTTCCGAGAAGGTGGGCAACTCAGCGCCCAGCTTCAGGGCCGCTTTGACCAGCAACATTCCCAGGCACGCGCCCGTCCCTTCCCCGAGCCGCATCTCAAGGCGAAGCAGGGGCTCGAGCCCCAGGTGCTTCAGTACCAGGGCGTGGCCCGGTTCCGCCGACAGGTGTCCGGCAATCATGTAGTCCCGGGCGGCGGGAGCCAGGCGGGCGGCCAGTAGGGCCGCGGCCCCAGAGATGAAACCGTCGATGACCACGGGGATCCTGCTGGCGGCACAGCCCAAGATCACCCCGGCGATGGCTCCAATCTCGAAACCCCCTACCTTGGCCAGGACGTCCAGGGGCCGGGAGGGATTGGGCCGGTTGGCTTCCAGCGACCGTTTGATCACCTGGCACTTGTGTCCGAGACGGGCGGCTGGCAGCCCACTGCCCGGGCCGGCAAGCGCCTCCACCGGCTCGCCGGTGAGCGCGGCAGCCACGGCCGCACTGGGGGTGGTATTGCCAATGCCCATATCTCCGGTGGCCGCCAGGTCGAGGCCCCGTTTGTGTTGCTGCTGGACCAGACGTATGCCCACCTCGACGCACTCTACTGCCTGTCCCCAGCTCATGGCGGGGCCCCGGGCGATATTGTTGGTACCCGAGGCCACCTTGGCGACCACGACCCCGGCAGGCAGGGTGGTGGGATCGGCCCGCGAGCCCACATCCACCACCACGACCTCTACCCCAGCTATGTCAGCCAGCAGGTTCACCGCCGCCCGGCCGCGACCGAGCATGCCCAGCATCTGGGCAGTGACCGCCTGCGGGTAGGGACTGACCCCTTCCTCCACCACCCCGTGGTCTCCCACCATGACGAAAACCACCCCGCGGTTGACGGTTGGCTTCAGGCAGCGGGTCATCCCCGCTACCCGGCAGGCCAGCTCCTCCAGACGGCCCAGGCTGCCACGGGGTTTGATGAGGGAGTCCTGTCGTGTGCGCGCGGACTGCCTGATGACGGGGTCAGCCGGCTCGATGGACCTCAGGGTACGTTGCAGGAGATCCATTCAGGGCTGCCCCCTTTCGGCGTGCGGTGAGGGCTCTTGAGGTGAGCTCCCGGCGTAGGCGCTGCCGGGCTGGATGGGGGACTGTTCGAACCATGACACGTACCTCCCTTTGCCGCGAAGGTAGTACGCACCGGCAGGCAGGTCTCCTGGCTTCCGGATCACCGCTCCCCCCGCCCTTCCCGGCGTCGGCCAGTGGATCGCGCGGGTTCACTCCCCGGTCACAGTGGCGGGACCGCTCAGGATTCGCACCTGATTCCCTATTCTCCCTCGCGGGCACCTGCCGGTTGCCATCGACATGATGCTACTTTTCCTCCAACCAGGCGGTTGTCATGACTCCCGGTTGGCCCTGTGGTCTCAGCCCGAGGGGCAGCTGCTGAGGTACTCCAGCACTTCATCCAGGTTGGCCACGGCCAGGCCCACCACGCTGTCTGCCGCCCCATAGTACACCCTCATCTCGCGGGTTTCCTGGTCTATCACTACCCCGGTGGGGAAGGTCACTCCCGGGACATCTCCCCCGTGCTCGTACGGCGCGCGGGGGCCGAACACCCACTCTTCCGACCTCCTGATCACTTTCCGGGGATCCTCCAGGTCCAGCAACGCTAGCCCCACCCGGTAGAGGTTGCCGGCTGCCGTTTCCCTGACCCCGTGGTACATCACCAGCCAGCCATGCGGCGTCTCGATGGGCGGTGGTCCCAGGCCCACCCGGCGGCAATCCCAGGAACCGGGGCGGACGGGTATGATCACCTGGTGGTCCCCCCAGTACTGCAGGTCGTAGGAAAAGGCGATCCAGATGTGGGCTTCGCCCCGGATGATGGGCCGGTGGATGAGGGCATAGCGGTCCTTGATGCGCCTGGGAAACAGGGAGGCATCCTTGTCCTCGGGGGGAAGCAGGGCACCCCAGCGTTTGAAATCCATGAAGTCCCTGGTGGTGGCCAGCGACACTACCGGGCCCCCAGGGGAGAAGGAGACGTAGGTGACCGCGTACTCCTCCCGATCCTCCAGCCAGACGATGCGGGGATCCTCTATGCCCCACCGCTCCTCACGGTACTGGGGGTCGGGTCGCAGTGCCGGCTGGCGGCTGATCCGCCAGTTGCCCTTGCCGTCCCTGCTGCGGGCCACCGTGAGGTGGGAGTACCCCCGCATGTCCTCCACCCTCACCAGGAGCAGGGTCTCCCCATTCACCAGGGCCGCGCCCGGGTTGAAGACCGCGTTGGCCGGGTAGGGCCAGTCCTCGGGGGTGAGGATGGGGTTCTGCTCCCACCGGCGGAACAGAGTGGTGGGATCTCGGTACTCATCGAGAGGATGCCGGTGCATGTTGACTCCATCACCTCTGGGCTGTCCTCAGTACGGAGCTGGTACTTCGGCGCCCGGTGCGAACATCCCTTCATGGTACTTTTTGGCATGCAAGCAGGAGGCGGGTAGTCTGTGACCCTTTCGCAGCTGCTGAGGGTGGGGCAGGAGAGTCCGCCGGAAGTTATCGTCACAGAAGCGGTTTCACTCTGCCGAGTATGCCCGCTGTAAGCGGGAAGACAAATTGCTGGTGGGTGGCGAGGCGGCGGTTAACGGGTGACTACGGAGGTGGTGAATTGCGCCAGACGTCCGAACGTGCGCCGTTGGGCGTTCGGCAGCCGCAGGCAGGCAAAATGGTGGGTGAGGGGGGCTGGAGAGGAAGGCTGAGGCGGAGGCGAGAAAGAACAGCTGCCGCCCCAGCTTTGGTTCCTGTTGCCCAAATTTCGTACTGGCGCGCGGCCCCCGCTGCGGGTCGGAGTGACCAGTGTCCCGCAGGGGGGCCGCACCCCGAGGAGCCTGGTCAGTGCGGTCTGTGCTTGCGCTGCCCTTCAGCACTGCTCCCGGCACACTTCGCCGTCCGCGGTTACGGTCAACAATTCTGCGGTCATGTTTCGGGCCCTCTCCAGGGCGTCCGGGTCGAGGTAGTAGTGCACCTCGGGCCCACGCCGCACACCGCGCACCAGTCCCGCATCCTTCATGATCCGGAGGTGCTGAGAGACAGCTGGCTGACTGATGTCCAGGCGGCGGGCCAAGGCGCGGACGCACAGGGGTTTGCTCTCGTCCTGTCGCAGGAGGAGCTTCAACAGCCGCAGCCTCGTGGGATCGCTCAAAACGGCGAAGAACTTCGCGGCTTCCTCGGCAGGCCTTTCCCCGGCAGTTTTGGCCTCTGCCACCTACGTCCATCTCCCTCCATCTTGTTGTCTGGCGGGCACGGCCGTGCCCGCTGTTTTAGTGTATGCGCATACGCTTATACTTTCGGCGCTCATCCGCTCATTTCCTGCCCGGCTTGTTTACGGGGCGGATTTTTGGTGCTGCCACGACCGCATCCCACAGACACCGACCATGTCCTACGTCCCCCTCAGGGATCACGAAATGGCAGCGTTCAGAACCGGGTAACCGGGTGCTGATGCGGTGCGGGAAGCCCCGTTTCGGTGCTTGGGGGGGGGCCGGGGCTACGGAAAGGGGGTGGTAAGGCCGCGAGCGCTAAGGCGCGCTGCTTGCCCCATGTCCGTTTCCTTCCGGGCAGCTGGTTCATTGGCCTGGTGAGGGTGGTGTTGGGGCCTGCAGTTGCCAGCTTGGTGACGGTCTCCATCCACTTCGCCAGGCATTGGTGCTGCACAGTGCGACACAGCGCTCCGGATCAGCGGGGGAAGATCGCCACCGGTGCGGGGCCGGAGAGGCGCAAGGTCGGGACCAGTACCGCGGCGTGCTTCCTGCCCGGGTGCGTGCGGCGTGGCACTTTGGGTAGCGCTGCCTGACATGCGTTGGACTGGTGGGCCAGCTGGCGCCCCAGGGTGCCTGTCGTCGTGGTCGTGGTGGCCCTCAGACGGCATCCCGATCTCCGATCGCGTCGAGGGGTCAGTGGTACCGGCTGTGGCATTCCCGATAAAGGAGTGGGCCAGCTTGGCTGGCGGTCGCTATCAGGTGGTGATCCATTGGATCCCAGCGGGCAAACCTGGCCTGCCACGGTCCGTTCCCCGGTGGGTGAGAGGGCTCTGGGTATCTCCTTCATGTGTGGCTTTCTTTCTCAATTCCAGATCAGCCCGCCGATCAGAGCTCCGACCATTACCAGGGCGTTGTAAAGGGCATGGGCGATCACGGAGGGCGCCAGGCGGTCGGTGCGCTGGCGCAGCCAGGTGAAGAGTAGCACGCCTGGCAGGGTTCCCAATATGCGCGTCGGCGGCCAGTGGGCCAGGGCGGAGACTGCCACCGTCACCATAAAGGCGGTCCGGTGCCCCCGCCGGGCCAGCGCGCCGTACAGCACGCCTCGGAACAACAGCTCTTCGGCCACCGGTGCCAGGGCAATGGTGGAGAGCAGGCTAAGAGGGTGAAACATCGCTTCCATCTGCCAGTCCTCCAGGGTGATCACGAAACCGCTCCGGGTCTGGAGCCAGGCCAGCAGAGCCACCACCGGCAAGATGCAGAGGAGGCACCGGGAGACCAGCGCCAGGTCAGAGCGTTGGATGTGGGTGAGGAAGGTCAGGGCCGCCGCACGGGTGTTGGTGGCCTGCTCTTGGGAGCCCTGTGCCGCGTGGTTTCGGTTGCGGATCAGGATGGATCGGGCGGACAGCAGCGCAATGGCGGTACACATGGACACATCCATCACTGCTACCCACCCGGGAGCGATGGTGAAGTCACCCCCCGGTGGTGCCCGGTGGAAGGCGGGAAAAACGATGAAACCCACAAGGAAGCTCAACAGGGATGACAGCAGGAAGATGCCAACGGCGGTACCCACCGGTGGCCAGCTGAGGGAAGCGGTCAGGCGGTTTGGCTGCATAGTACGCATCACTCCCATCGCCAATCCTCGCTGCCCCTAATTCTCAGAATTTGTCTTCGCATCCTCCCGGCAGCCGTGCAGCACCGGCCGTGCAAGATTCACTCGCCCAGGGACCTCGTGGTGGTCAGGGGGGAATGTACGGACCAGGAGGTCACCGGGCATACATGGAGAAAGGGGGAGACGTGTTGTGGCAAATTGGGGACTGGGGGGCTCCGGGGGTATCTTCTGGAAGGTGGAGTCGGGGGGAGGAAGGGTAGGGCAGGGATTCGTCGGCCATTACGGTGATTTGGGTCATTTGGGCTTAATGGGGGTGGCAACAGTTGACTCGACGGTGGTCCTTGATGCCCATTTGGGTGGCGGTACTGCTTTTCCACAACCTCCTCCACGAAGGGGTGCATTACGCCGCTGCCCGGGCGTTCGGCGAGCCGGTGGCGGAGGTTAGGCTGTTCACCAACGGCTGGGGCACCAGCCAGGTGATCTACGCCACCCCGGTGGCCGAGCGGGTTGGTGCTCACTGGCTGGTGATCGCCTGGCTTCCGGCAGTGGTCACGGTATCCATCGGGTACCTGGTGTATCTGAATCGGGGCCGGCTCACGAGGGCTGGACATCCACTGATCCGCGTGGCGGTGTGGTACGCGGGCATCGTCTTCCTGCTCCTGGATCCCTTCTATTACGGCGTCGTGTCAGTGTTCGCCGGCGGGGACGTGGACGCGGTGGCGGCAGTGGGCTGGAGCCCCTGGCCGGTGCGGCTGGTCGCCCTGGGGGTGCTGGCGGTGAATTCGCGCCTCGTTCTCCGCTGGGCCCGGGAGCTGCAGGTGGGGCGACGGTAGACTAGCTGCTAGCTGGCGTTTGCTGGATCCACGGTGTGCTGCCAGCTTTCCGGGCACAGGCGGGGAGGGGATGCCGGCCGGAGTAGGAGGCGCCGGGAACGGTTGAAAACATCGCCTGCCCGCTGGCAGGTTTCCCTGTGAGCAGCACAGCCACCGAATCGGGGCTTTCGCGCTAGCATTGCTGGTGCAGTGGTGAACCCTGCCCAGGCATGTGCTGTACCCTTCGCCTACACTTTGGAATCGCCGGCGAGGCCCTCACCTGTCAGTGAGTACCCCGCCTACATCCTTGCCCTACGTACGGGCCCGGTGATAGCGGCCACGAAACTGGGATCCCACAAGCACCATTTCCCGATGTGATCCTCTCGTGGCCAGGGATGCAGCCACTGCGCAGACAAGCGGTTCATCCTTCACCGCGAACCTCCAGCGGAACCCGCTCCAGCACAAAGTCGCGCACCCTACGTGCGATCTCCACCGCCTGGCGGGTATCTTATATAGAAGGTTGTTCAAACTCAGGATACCGGCGCTCCACCACGCAGGGGGTGAGGACCGCCGCATCATCCACCAAGGCCTTGAAATCGGCATCGCATTCAGCGGCTAACAGCACGAGATCCTCGACAGCATGGGTCCTTGGGAGGGCGACCTTTTGGAAGGTTACATAGGCCTCGACGTATTTTTCCGCAGCTTGTTGGGCATGAAAGCAAACAATATCGGTAAAGGGCTCAGCTGCCCGGAGCTGCCACTCAGCCGCCAGCAAGTCGCGCCTTGCCCTCTTAAGCCATGCGCTTACTATGTCAAGCGCGTTCTTTCTCATAGATTGTCTTTCCCTCTCTGAGAACGCTGGTGATGAAAGCCTGGGGCACCTTGCTCCATTGCTCGATCTCCTGTTGCGTGTAAACGAGGACAGTCCTGCGAGTGCCCGGTATACTGCACACACTTTTGAACCATGCTTTGAGACGTGACTAGGCCCGGCGTTTTGGGCAGGAGAATGCACCCTTAGCCGAGTGCGAGATCTCGGCGAGGAGTTGGTGCTCGAGGCGGTGAAATGAGTGATGTGATGGCCCGACAGCCAGGTTTTCCCGGGAACTGGCCCAAGGTAGCGATCGTCGTCCTCAACTGGAACGGCTAGCGGGCAAGGCCGGGCGAACTGGCTGATTTAGCTCCTGGCAGAGAGAGCAGTCAGAGCGGTGTTCCAAAGGATGGGAGTTAAAGCCCAATGGGGAACCTCGAGGAAGGCCTGAGGTGGCTGGATCAGGCCGGTGCCGATATGAAAACGGCCAACGATTGCCGTGAGGCAGGAAATTTTTATGCCTCCGCCTTCTTTGCCCAACAGGCCGCCGAAAAGGCCCTAAAAGGGTTCCTCTACTCTAAGGGCTACCGCGCCCTCATTACCCGCTCCGTGGTGGAGCTCCTCGAGGAATCCGGGAAGATCGAAGAGCGATTCAGGCAGCTTCTGGACTACGGCAAGGAGCTCGACAGGCATTACGTTGGCTCCAGATATCCCAACTTCTACCCCTCAGGGGCGCCGTACAAGTTCTACACCGAGGAGGTAGCTCGAAAGTGCTTAAGCTACGCCGAGTCGATATTGAACGAAGTGAGGAAGTATCTGCAAGAATACCACAATATGTCCAGCGGGTAGTCGATCGATTGAAGCCCCAGACGGTGATCCTCTTCGGCTCCTTCGCGCGTGGGGACATCAATGAAGGCTCGGACGTGGACATCCTGGTGGTGGCGGACTTCCAGGAGCCGTTTTTGGACAGGATAAAGCTCCTCCTGGATCTCAACGACGGCATCGGCCTCCCGCTTGAGCCGGTAGGCTACACCCCCGAGGAGTTTCGAAGGATGCGGGGGGAAGGGAGTCGGTTCATCCAAGAAGTCCTCAAGGACGGGAGGATCCTCTACGGCCAACCCTGATGCCCGAAATGGTCCAGGCTAGGACTGCCGATTCGGAAGCTCGAGGCCAATTTTGGGCATCTTTTCCCCCCGGACAAAGGAGCGCTGGCTTTGGGCCTGCAAGACGCCGCGGATTACAGTGCCAGCGACCAAGGGGTACCTGGGCCGGCGAGACAAAATTTTTTACTCCACCGGACCTGTATTCACCCGCGGTTGGGGGCGCAGCCTCTTCAGATAACCGCTGGGACATGCAGGCCCCAGGATCACGCAGATGAACTCGCGCCGCGCCCCGGCCGCTGGAAGCAAGGAGGCGGCCGACAACAGGTCCCTCCCGATCTGATCTCATCTTCGGCCGTCTTCAATGACGATCAGGACGTTCCGCCGGAAATCGAGCAGAATCCGACTGGACCGAAAGGCCTCGTTTCCGAGGATGGCGTCTATCTGTCCTCTGGTGGAGCGGGCCAGCTGATCCATCATTGGAGAGCACCATAGGACGGGAAACGCGAACTCATGCCGGCCCGCGCGGAAGGTCAGGTCTGTTGGGGTCCCATGTAAGTCTATGGTTCTGCCCCAGCTGGGCGCGACAAGGACGCTGACCTGCTCGCTGTTAGGATCCAGCCCTGTAAGGGTGCGAAAGATGTCCAGCGTTACCATCAACCCGAGCGGAGAGCTGCCTGTATCATACAGGGCATGGAGAGTACAGCTACCGCTGAGGGTGATCACCGGTCTTCCCGATACGATCTTGAAGGGGATCACCCGACCTGAGACCCGCGGGGCTCGCTGAAATACTCCCAGTTTGCTGCTGACGAAGTCAATATACAGGGCTGCCGGTCTGGGTTCCCGGAAGAAATCGGTTCCGAGGTCGCCCAGCTTCACCAACCGGCCCGACCGTGGGTCCTGCTCTGCCGTGCGGTCAGATGTTCCGGTATTCTCTGACGGCAGCCCCCAAATGATCACGTCCATACCCTTGCGGGGAACACCGCCCACGGTAATCTTTGGGATTCGGGCTCTGTAGGCACCAGGGAGCTGGTTCCACTCCACCTTTTCACCAACTTCGTAACGGATTCCCAGCCGGTCCGCCAGGGGTCTGTAGAGTGTGGTCCGGCTGGCCCCGGTATCCAGCTGCATCAGTGCCTCCTTTCCGTCAATCAGTACGGGTATCATCAGGGCGGCTCTATCCAGGGTCGCAAGGGCAGGGTCTTCCCGGCTCCAAGGGACCCAGGTTATGTCCACCAGTTGATCTTCATCCAGGGGTTGACCGCATCCGGTAAGGGTCATCGACAGTATCGCCAGCAATACCGGAAATATGGCCGGGCGGAGAGGGGAAGACGAGTGATACATATGTGGACTGCACTTCCTTTCCGGGCTTAGTGAGCTCAAAACCAGATCGGGTTCAGGCGAGTACTTCGCTGTGCGGGTACATCCTCCCCTTTTCTCTGTTTGGTGATCGAAGAATGCAGAACAAGAGTTCCGAAAAACCCAGAAGGCGGTTTGGGGCGGAGTATTCGAAGTGTAAAGAGAACGCCCCATGAAGGCGATGAGTGTCGTACGCGGCGTCGGCGGGGCGGATGCGCGCGGTACTGCTCAGAGGAACGGGAGTCATCGCAGGAGTGGGGTAGTTCTGGTGTCTCTCCGCGATTCGCCGGCAGCCGGCCAGGTGCTCATGGTCACCCGGTCCCCCACAAGGCCCGGTGGTAGATAACAGGAGGATCCGCATTCATATTGGCACCGTCGTAGTCTGCCTTGGCCCTGCCGTGACAGCCGGCTGTGGGTACGCCGTTACTGTCAGGGTAGCTGCGGCTACTCGTCGAGGAAAAGAATGTGGCACTGGTAAATTGCAGGCACATATCGAGACTGGATGGGCGCGATTGATGAGTTGGTCCGTCTCTTCTGAACAACAACCGCCGCGGTGCCTAGTTTCGGCAAAAGGTCTCCCACTTCGGGGCTGGCTTGTGAGAGCTCAGCGACATGAGCACCACCGGGAACCTCGCGTCCGGCGCCATATGCCACGGGAGGAGTGAAGCTTTACGCACCATTTTGGGCGCACCGGTGGGTTGCATAGAGTACATAGTCGGGTGCGTTGCTGTTTGAAAGCTGCACAGGGTCGGTTCCTGTCTCGTCTGTCGCTTCGCACCCAAATGGGGTTTGCCCCGTTTAACCATGCCGTTACGTGACGGTAGGCCCCCGCGTTTGCGCTGGATCCATGGTGGGGAGCAGTAACTATTGGTCTCTCGAGTGGTGGCGGGACCCGGGTTAGCGTCTCAAGAATTGGTGTAAATTCCCGGTGGCTGGAATAGGTGGCGAAGA
>ENA-OSAE01000057-OSAE01000057.1-marine-sediment-metagenome-genome-assembly--contig:-NODE-57-length-88107-cov-48.115909_pt1 | contig 88107 bp, 79 predicted proteins | sample MGYA00237870_ERZ529317 | MGnify/ENA primary metagenome ERZ529317 (study PRJEB26369, sample SAMN03142812) | marine sediment metagenome | biome: marine; feature: borehole; material: sediment... | reverse complement strand
CCCGGGAAGTGATTGCGAGACGCCCTGGGGAAAACCTTATGCCGCGGGGACGGCGGAGAGATGTGTCCCACCGGAACGGGCCTGAGGTTATGCGGACGTGATCGAGGGGATGGACAGGGGGTTGACCCGGCGCGCGCTTTCAGAGATGTCTTTGCGGGAAGCGTGGCGCTGATGATAGAGCTCGTGGAAAACCTAGTTCGAAACGTGGGGATAGGCCTTGCAGAGGCGGTACGGATGGCCAGCGCGACCCCGGCGGCGATCAGAGGTCTCTGCAATCGGGGCGTACTGGCCCTCGGGTATCGGGCGGATGTCGTGGTCTTCAGTCGGGATTTCGACGTGAAACTCACCGTGGTGGGAGGAAGGATTGTATACGAAAGACCAAGTTTAAGGGAAGGGGACGCCCTAAGAGTAGGGATCGCGGGACCTGGCGGCGTGGCCCGCGTCCACGCCCGGGGCTCTCAGGGGCGTACCGGGAGCATCCCTGGCCGCCGTGTATGGACACCGCGAGGCAAACGTCGCGGCGTTCGCGGACGAGTTTCGGATTCCGTGCTACACCGCGTTGGATCGCTTCTTGGAAGCGGTGGACGCGGTGATCGTCTGTACGCCGCATCATGTAACGGAAATCGTCCTCCCTGCGGTGGAAGCGGGAAAGCACGTGTTGGGAAAAAACCGCTGACCACTTCCATAGAAGAAGCGGACCTCCTGATCCAGGAGGCCCGGGGACGGTTGGTCAAGTTAGGCGTGGTCTTTCGATCACGCTTCGAGGACGATGTCAAAACCCTCGTGGCCTCCCTGAGATCCGGGCGCTTGGGGAGTCTACTCTGCCTCTCGGGGGTACGTTAAATGGTACCGAAACCCGGGATATTACACCCGCTGGCACGAGCGCTGGGCCACGGAGGGCGGTGGGGCCCTGATGACCCAGGCCATCTACACGCTGGATCTCCTGCACTGGATAGGGGGGAGCCCAAGCGAGTGGTTGCCGTGGCCGGCAGCCTCCGGCATGATATAGAAGTGGAGGATACGCTGGTGATGGCGATCGAATTTCTTTCGGGCGTCATCGCCGTGTTGGAGGGCGAGCACGGCCTTCTGGTCCGGTTATTCCATGTGTCTAGAAGTACATACCACTGCGGGGACGTTGGTGCTCGAGGAGAACGAGCTGGTCCGCCTCGATATCCCGGGGGCCTCGGTCCTCTCCCTGGTGTGGGACGCAAAACGGCTTTCGAGCGTTCTCCCAGTCCCACTGAGCTGAAATTAGAACCCCATCGCCGTCAGATCGAGGATTTTGTTTGGGCCGTGCGCGAGGACAGGGATTTGGCAGTTACCGGCGAGGATGCCCGCGAGACGTTGCGGCTCGCCCTCGCCGCTTATGCCTCGGCCCGAGAAGGTCGAGCGATCCTTATGGAAGGGAGGTGATAAACAGATAGTGATCGCGCAACTCGCTTCAAAAATCGGTGCGATGTAGGAGGTGCAGATGCGGAGAATCTCGTTCGGTTTGGCGGTGCTTCTGGCGTTGGCGGTGGCGTTTATCGCGTTTCCTAAAGAGGTCTTGCGGGTCTATGCTCCGCCATGGATTTTCAAGAAGTTCCCCCTGGAAGAGGTGGCTAAGCGGTTTGAAGCTGACCATCCGGGCGTGAAGGTGGAACTCACCCGGGCCAGCAAGTGGAGCGCTCCCACCTACATCACGGCGTGGAAGGCCGGCGACACGCCCTTCGACGTGTTCGTCGGGGGCTCGGGTTCCATGCTCGCCCCGGTGATTGTGGGCGGTTGGCTGGAGCCCCTGGATGACCTGCTCACCGGCCACATGGCCCCGGACAAGTTTGTGGGCGGTTTCCTCGCCGCCGGCTATTACAAGACGCCTGACGGCAAAGGCGCTTATTACCCAGTACTCCCCTTCATGGGTGAGGTGGCTATCATTGGTGTCAATACCCGCATCATGAAGGACGCGGGCCTTTGGGATGAGGAGAACAACAAGCCGATTCCCATACCTAGCTGGGATGAAGAGGAGTTCTTCGGATGGTTCAACAAGCTGAAGGCCGCCGCTCCCCTCGGGGCCCACGTACAGATTTGGGACCGGGAGTTTATGCAGTACAACTATTGCGGTCCCATCAAGGCCATGACGGGAACCTTCCTAGCCCCCGACGGCAAGGGTTTCGACGTCACCAGCGAAGCCGCTCACAAGTGGCTTAGCTACGTTCAGAAGATGTACAAAGAGGGGATCGGCAAATGGACCATTACCGATCAGGATGGGTATGCCAAATGGAAAACTGGCGCGGTCGGCTCCTTCTATGCCGCCCAAGGCCATATCATGGAGCTGGTGAGTGTGACCGGCAACGAGGGCGACATCGCCTACATCGGCTGGCCCGGTGCGGATGTAAACGGCTCCATCATCTGGACGCACTCGGTTTGGATCCCCAAAGTATCCCCCAATAAGGAACTGGCCAAGGCCTTTATCCGCGAGCAGATCTTCTCCAAGTACTTCCAGCAGTGGAGCTTCAACCATTACGGCAAGCTTCCGGTGCTGAAGGAGTACTACGGAGAGGGTATTACCTGGTTCCAGGACCAGATGCCCACCATCCTGGCCATCGCCGATAACTCCCAGCCTATCCCGCTCTTCGCCGATCTCGAGGAATACTTGGATATCCTGGTGAAGTACCTCCCCGACGCCGCTTTCGGCCGGATCAGCGTGGACGAGGCACTGGCCAAAATCGCGGAGGAGTCGGCGGACCTGGACTTCACGGATCTACGGGCGCACTGATGCGGAGGCGGGCGGTGGGCATCCAGTGGTGCCCGCCGCCCTTTCTTTTTCGAAACAGGGAGGCCGTGATCAGCCAAAGAAGGAAACGATACATCCGAGACCGGCTTAATATCTTTATTTTCCTTCTTCCCACTATTTTCTTCGTGTTCGTATTCATCGCTTTCCCTATAGGGTACTCCGCGTACCTCAGCTTGACCGAGTACAATTACGCCCGGGATCCCGCTCCAAAGTTCATCGGTTTTCGTGGTTACATCTACACCCTATTTCATGATGTTTTCTTCCACGACGCGCTCCTCAATCAGGTGAAATTTGCCATTCCATACTTTATCGCTACGTTCACCTTCTCTCTGGGCCTAGCGATCCTTATAAACGAGCTCGTTTTCGGAACTCGCTTTTTCCAGGTGCTTTTCTATCTTCCCATGATCATTCCTCTTTCGCTGGTGGGGATCATATTTGCGTGGGTTTTGGCTCCCGACATCGGGATCTTCGACCACATCCTGCGTTGGATGGGGATTAAGAATTGGAACATCGATTGGTTCGGCAATCCCTACACTGCCATTTACTGTCTCGCCATCGCCCGTTCTTGGAAGATGATCGGCTTCACTTTAATTATCTTCCTCGCTGGGCTGCAGGCGATCCCCAAGGAGCTACGTGAGGCCGCCAAGGTCGATGGAGCCAACTTTCTCCAGGAGATCTTCAAGGTTGTCCTTCCTAACCTGAAGCCGTATCTGCTTATCGGGGGGATCTGGATTCTGATCAATTCCATCAAGACCTTCGAACTCCCCGCGGTGGTTACGGAAGGGGGGCCGGGAACCTCCACACTGACGTTGTACCTCTACTCGTGGAAGCTGGCGTTTGAGCGACTAGACATGGGGAGGGCTTCCCAGGTCGCCTACATAACCGCGACGATCATCTTGGTTCTCTCTTGGGTCCTCAACAGGATATTCCGCCCGGAGACGGCGAGGAGGGCGTGATGCGGACGTTATTCAACTTTTGGCGGAAGAAGCGCCTCACGCTCCTGGTTCTGGTTACGTTTCTCGCGGCTCTCTATATATCGCCGCTTCTGTGGATGCTTAACACATCGCTTCGTCCCACCTGGGACATCTACCGTTACCCTCCCACTATTCTTCCCCGTAAAGTGACATTGGAGAACTACGTTTACGTTCTGACACAGATGAGCGGTTTCGGCCGCTATTTCCTGAACAGCATCGTGGTCACGTTCTCTACCGTGGTTTTGGTTTTGATCGCCAGCGCCATGGGCGGATACGCCTTCGGGGTGCGGCGTTTTCGTGGACAAGATCTGCTTTTTACGGGGGTAATCCTGGTTCTCACCATCCCTTACATCATGTACCTTATCCCCATCTATATGATGGAGGACAAGCTGGGGCTACAAAATAACTGGCTGGGCTTGATACTGCCGTATGTGGCGCTGAACCTCCCGTGGGGCCTCCTCATTATGAGGGGCGCCTTTTCCACCATCCCTCTTGATATCCGCGACGCGGCTATCATCGATGGCTGTAACGAATTCCAGTTGTGGTTCAGGGTAATGCTTCCCATAACCAAGCCGGCCTTGGCAGCCACCACCATCATCACCTTTGTGTTTGCGTGGCAGGAATACATGTTCGCCAGCACGTTGATGACGAAAAACCAGTGGCAGACCTTACCGGTAGGTATCGTATGGCTTCGTGACGAACTACAGACGCTGGTTTACGGGCGGATCGGTGCCATGGTGGTTCTAACCATCGTGCCGGTGTTTATCCTCTTTCTGGCCTTCCGTAACTTCTTCATCAAAGGGCTAAGCGAGGGGATGCTCAAGGGCTAAGGATTGAGGAGGGCGAAGTGATATTCAGGGATGATTATCTTTTGAGTACGTCAACTGGACTAGAAATCTACGCGCACATCGCCGATCTCCCTATTGTAGATGCTCACAGTCATGTGGAGGCTTACCAGATCGCGGAGAATCGGGGCTGGAGCGATATTTGGGAGGCGGAGGGGGCTACGGACCACTATGTATGGGAACTTATGCGACGGTTGGGCGTCCCCGAGGAACGGATCACCGGAAACGCCTCTAACCGAGAAAAATGGTTTGTCCTAGCCGAGATTTTTCCCCTCTGCGCGGGAAACCCCGTATACGATTGGATCCATTTGGATCTTTCCCGACGATTCGGGATCGAGGAGTTATTAGGACCCGATACCGCGGAGGCTATATGGAACCGAACTAAGGAAAAGCTTTCTCGACCCGAAATGCATCCCCGGCAGCTTCTCCGAGATATGAAAGTGGAGATCTTGGCCACCACTGATCCCGTGGGCGCGGATCTTCGCCCTCACCACCGTTTGGCGGAGGAGTTTTCGGGGGCAAAAGTTGTCCCCACGTGGCGGCCGGACGCGCTCCTGAGGGTGGGTGCAGGTGGGTGGAAAGAGACTGTACAACAATTGGGCGAGAAATATGGGATCGATGTATCAAGTCTGCGGGGTCTCCTGGATGCCCTGGAACGAGATCACGATGAGTTCGGTCGCCATGGATGTCGCATCAGTGATCATGCCCTTCAAGAAGCGGATCTACACTTAGTTTCGGATGCACGGGCTTCTCGGGCCTATGCCCGAGCTGTGGCCGGCAAGGAAATTTCACCCCAGGACATCGTTGACCTCCGTTCTTACCTTATGCATTTCTTCGCGGAACTTGATGCGGCGGCGGGGTGGGTAATGCAGCTTCACATCGGGGCGGTGCGCGACTATCGAGATGCCCTTTTCTTTACCTTGGGGAGGGATTCCGGGGGCGACGTAACCGACCACGATCTTCCGCTTGTTCAAGGGATCTCCGATTTCCTCAATCGTTTCGATGGGCGCCTCACTGTGGTCCTATACGTGCTTCATCCTGCCCACGCCTATACCGCTACCGTTCTTGTTAGGGCATTCCCCGGGGTCTACTTGGGAGCCCCGTGGTGGTTTATGGATAATCCCTATCACATGCGTGAGTATTTGGAACTAATCGCGAACGTGGATCTCCTTTCTCTTTTTGCGGGAATGGTGACCGACTCCCGTAAGATTCTCTCCTACGAATCCCGCACAATTATCTTTCGACGAGTGCTCGCTGATACCTTAGGGAAAATGGTGGAGCAGGGAAGGATGCCCTCTTCGGTGGCCCTGAAACTCGCGGAGCACTTGAGTTACCACCGTCCCAAAGAGCTTTTCTTTTCGCACTTGAGTTAAGGGAAAAGAATTTCGGGAAGATGCTCCTCAAAAGAACGGGGGATGATCACCCGGGGAAGATGGAAGGGCACTTAGCCTTAAATACTGGGCTTAAGGGATGGGGCTCGGTCTTTTCGACCAAGGCGGCAGTGGCCAACTTCGCCCAGTGGCTGGCGGTGCACATAGTCCAGGAATACTGGCCGGGGATTATATGCTCTTTACCCCGAGCTTTTTTTTACGGAGCAACGGTACCTCCTTACGGACGAACGAGTGAACCTCACCGAGCGTGGGAAAAAGTGTCATCGAACATGCTCCCATTGGAAGGTTTTGGAATCCAACGAGATGGACGTGGTTATACCCTGTCGATGGGTCGATGGTGGCTTCTCTGCTACTCCGTTGCCTAAGTGGATAATTTCTGTCAAGTGGTATTGGGAACCAGTATAATGAAAAGGTTTGCACAGAGAGACATAACCACTGACGACGGGAGGCGAGATGGGGGTACTCAAAAACGTAGTGGTCGCCATGGGGGGAGGGCCGACCCCAGTGATCAACAACTCCCTCCGAGGGATCCTGGAAGCGATCCGGGCCTATCCGGGCAAGTTCGGGACCGCCTACGGCGCGTGGCACGGGGTATTGGGGATCCTCCGGGAGGAGCTCCTCGATCTCTCCGTACAGCCTGAAGAGGAAATTTCCCTCCTCCGCACCACCCCCGCCGCCGGGGCCATCGGCACTGCCCGCTACAAGCTCGAGCACGAAGAAGACCTCGAGCGGATCATCGAGGTCTTCAGGGCCCACGATGTGGGGTACTTCTTCGGGATCGGGGGAAACGATACGCAGCTTGTCTGCCAGAAGATAGCCGAGGCCGCGGAGAAGGTGGGGTACGAGCTCACCGTGGTGGGGGTCCCCAAGACCATCGACAACGACCTCGGGGATCCCGAACTGGAACTTGTAGACCACACCCCGGGGTACGGCTCGGTGGCCCGCTATTGGGCGTGGACGGTCCAGTGCCTGGAAGAAGAGAACCGGGGCTCATCCCCGGCGGACCCGGTGTTGGTGGTCCAGGCCATGGGGAGGCGGGTGGGGTTCGTCCCCGCCGCCGCCAGGCTCGCCGACCCGGAACGGGAATTTCCTCTCTTGATTTTCCTCGCCGAATGTGGACTTTCCTTGGAAGAGATAATCGATTCCATCGCCGACACGGTGCGGACATTCGGCCGGGCGCTGGTGGTAGTCTCGGAGGGCCTGAAGCTTGGGGAGCTGGGAGAGCGGCGGGATGCCTTCGGCCACGCCGCTTTTTCGTCTTCTCGCGCCACGGTGGCCCAAAACCTGGTGAACCACTTGAACGACGTGGGCTTGCCGGCGCGGGGTCTCGCCCGGGGACAGGTCCCCGGGACTGAGCAGCGCGACGCCATCCTCTACGCCTCCCCAGTGGACCTGGACGAGGCTTACGCTGTGGGGGTGAGGGCGGTGGAGCTCGCCGCCGCCGGGGAATCGGGGCACATGGTCACCATTCGCCGGGCCTCCGATAGGCCCTACCGCGCCGAATACGGAAAGATCCCCCTCGTCGAGGTAGCCGGCAAAGACAGGCCCTTCCCCGAGCGCTGGATCTCCGAGACCAAGACCGATGTCACCGACGACTTCGTCCGCTACGCGCGGCCCCTCTTGGGGGAGGATCAGGTTTCGGTGCCCGTGGTGGGGGGGAGGCTCAGGTTTGCGCGCCTGAAGATGGTCTTCGCGCCGAAAAAGCTTCCCGATTACGTCCCCGCAGCCTGGAGGGGGTGACGCGTGACGTGTGGAGAATAGTACAAAGAACCCGTCACGCGTTACGCATCGCGCGTCACGGAAGCTAAGGAGGGGAGTATGGACTACCGCGGAAGGCTCGAGGGCTTCCGGCCCAAGAGGGATTACTTGGTGTGCATCGACACCGATGGGTGCGTCTTCGACAACATGGGGATAAAGCAGAGGGAGTGTTTCACCCCGTGGATGATCGCCTATTTCGGGCTTCAGCCGGTGGCCCAGGCGGCCCGGGAATGCAAGGAATTCGCCGACCTTTTCTCCAAGACCCGCGGTGCAAACCGCCACATCACCATCAAGCGCATCCTCACGGAACTCCTTCCCAAACACCCCCTGGTGAAACGGCGCGGTTTCAAAGTCCCGCAGTTCCCCCACTACTTCGCCTGGGTGGACGACCCTAATAGCGTCCTCTCCAACGACGGCCTCCGGGAGGCCATAAAGAACGCCCCTTCGGAGGAAGCCAGGAAGGAGTTCGAGCTTGTGCTCGAGTGGTCCGAGCGGGTTAACTGGGCCATAAAAGAGATCGTGAAGGGGATCCCCCCCTTCGCCGGGGCTCGGAAGGCCCTGGAGCGGATCCGGGGTCGCGCCGATATCGTGGTGGTCTCCCAGACCCCCATCGAGGCTATTGAGCGGGAGTGGAAGGAGCACGGCATATACGACTACGCGGATCTCATCTGTGGACAGGAGATGGGCACGAAATCCCAACACATCGCCGCCACATCCAAGTACTATCCCAAAGACAGGGTCCTCATGATCGGCGATGCACCGGGGGACCTAAAGGCGGCGAAGGACAACGGCGTGCTCTTTTACCCCGTGATCCCCGGGGAAGAGGAGGAATCCTGGGAACGGTTCAACGACGAGGCCCTGGAGCGCTTCTTTAGCGGCACGTATGCGGGCGACTATGAACGGGAGCTCATAGAAAAATTCGAGGCGGCGCTTCCCGAGCGGCCGCCGTGGGAGACGGGGGGTGAAGGCGGATGAAGGCGGATATAGGGGTCATCGGGATGGCGGTGATGGGCCAGAACTTGGCCCTGAACATCGAAAGCAAAGGTTACACCGTTGCGGTCTTCAACCGCACCGCCGCGCGCACTAAAGAGTTCGTGGAAAGTAAGGCCCAAGGGAAGAGGATCATCCCCACGTATTCCCTTGAGGAGTTCGTGGATGCCCTCGAAAAGCCCCGGAAGATCCTCCTCATGGTAAAGGCCGGGGCCCCGGTGGACGAGATGCTGGAGGGCCTTTTCCCTCTTTTGGAGCGAGGGGATCTGGTGATCGATGGAGGTAACTCCCATTACGCCGACACCGAACGCCGGGTGAAGGAGGCCGAGGAGCGGGGCCTTCTCTACCTTGGGACCGGGATCTCCGGCGGCGAGTACGGGGCGCTACACGGGCCTTCTATCATGGCCGGGGGGCACAAAGAGGGGTATGAGCTCGTCCGGGAGATCTTCGAGCGGATTGCCGCTCAAGGCCCCGAGGGACCGTGTTGTGGTTATTTCGGGCCGGGTTCGGCGGGCCACTACGTGAAGATGGTCCACAACGGGATCGAGTACGCCATCATGGAGACCATTGCCGAGGCGTATGATCTCATGAAGCGGGGCCTGGGGATGGCCCCAGACGAAATGGCCGAGGTTTTTTCGGATTGGAACCGGCGGGAGCTCGGGGGGTATCTGTTCGAGATCACCGAGCGGATCCTGCGCTACAGAGATCCCGAGATCGGAAAGCCCCTGGTGGAACTTATCCTCGACACCGCGAAACAGAAGGGGACCGGGAAATGGTCGACCCAATCGGCCTTGGACCTCGGGACCCCTGCCCCCACCATCGCCATGGCCGTCTTCGCCCGGATCATCTCCGCGTTCAAAGAAGAGCGGCGCGCGGCGAGCCGAGTTCTCACCGGTCCCGAGCCTTCCCTGAGCGTTGACCGCGCAGAGTTCACCGGGAGGCTTTTCGGAGCGGTTTACCTCTCCGTGGTCGCCGCTTATGCCCAAGGGCTCAGGCAACTCCGGGACGCTTCGGCCGAGCGGGGCTACGGCCTGGATCTCGCCGAGGCGGCCCGGGTGTGGATGGCGGGATGTATCATCCGCTCAAAGCTGTTAGTTCCCATCCGCAAAGCCCTCCTGGAGCAACCCGATCTTCCCCTGCTTTTCCTGGCAGAACCCTTCAAATCCGCGTGGGAAAAATACCACGAGGACCTTCGCTGGGTGACATGCCTTGCCCACCAGCACGGGATCCCCACCCCTGCCATGGACTCGGCCCTTACGTTCGTGGACGCATATAGGTGTGAGCGGCTCCCGGCGAACCTGATCCAGGCCCAAAGGGACTTCTTCGGCGCCCACACCTATCAGCGGGTCGACAAGGAAGGTACCTTCCACACCGATTGGGAGGCGGTAGCATGATCCTTTCCCTCGCGCCGGGAAGGCCGATCTCGGAAGGAGAGCTCAAGGAGCGACTGCTCGAAGCATTCCTTAGTATCGGGAGAACCGGGGAGAGGTGGCTGGTGATCGTCCCCGACGACACCCGTACCCTCCCCATGCCCGTCATCTTCGAAGCGTTGGTGGAAGGATTTGCGCCGCGGGTGCGGGAGCTGGCGTTTTTGGTAGCCTTGGGGACCCATCCCCCGATGACGGAGGAGCAGCTCGACCGCCACTTCGGCCCCGCCCGGCGCGATCACCCCGAGGTTCAGATCCGCCAACATTCTTGGGACGATCCCTCGGCCCTCGTTCGTATAGGAAAGATCACCCGGGACGAAATGGAGGAGATCTCGCGGGGGCTCCTTTCGCTGGAGGTCCCTGTGGAGATAAACCGCATGGTCTTGGAGTACGACCGGCTCCTCATCGTGAATCCAGTTTTTCCCCACGAGGTAATCGGCTTTTCGGGCGGGCACAAGTACTTCTTCCCGGGGATATCGGGGCCCCAGATGGTGCACGTTTCCCACTGGCTAGGGGCCCTGATTACCAACCCCAAGATCAACGGCCACAAGTGGACCCCGGTACGGGAGATGGTGGAGCGGGCGGCGGCGTTGGTTTCCACCCCGAGGCTGGGCCTCTCCCTCGTGCTAAAGGGGCATGACCTGGTAGGGACCTTCCTCGGCGAGGTGGTGGAAGCCTGGGAAAAGGCGGCGGACCTCTCGGCTGAGGTGAACATCGTCTGGGTAGAGAAGCCGTTTGACCTGGTGATCTCGGTGGCCCCCGCAATGTACCGGGAGCTCTGGACCGCGGGGAAGTGCATGTACAAGCTGGAGCCGGTGGTGGCGGACGGTGGGACGCTCATCATCTACGCTCCCCACATCCGGGAGATCTCCCCTACCCACGGGAGATGGCTTCTCCAGGTGGGCTACCACGTGCGGGACTATTTCCTGGCCCAGTGGAAAAAGTTTGAGAAGTACCCTTGGGCGGTGCTGGCGCACTCCACCCACGTGAAGGGGATCGGGACCTATCGAGGCGGGGTGGAGCGTCCGCGGATCGAGGTTTTTCTTGCTACCGGGATTCCGGAGGAAATCTGCCAGCAGATAAACCTCGGTTACCGGGACCCGAGGACTTTGGATCCCGAGGAATACGTGGGCCGCGAGGACGAGGGGATCCTGGTAGTTCCCAACGCCGGTGAGCAGCTTCACCGTCTCGCCGACGGCACCGTGCCAGACGTGGACGAACTTTGACGGGCGTGGTTCGTACAGTCCCGGGCTCTTGAAACCAGCACATATCTGGCTATCGAGAAACCAAAAGTCTTTTAACTTGTGTAAGCCTGAAGGTGGTTATGGTGCGGCAACTGACGGTGCGGCTACCGGTGGCGTTGGCGGAAGAATTGGAGAAAGCCACCCGGCGGCTTGGACGTAAGCGATCCGAGATCGTAGGGATGGTGTTGGAACAGTTCCTGGAGGCTGAGCACGCTGAGCGACCCATCGAGCGGCCCGCAATCCTCCTCGGGCGGATAGAAACGGGGATTCCCGATTTAGGGGAACGGCACAGGTAATACCTCAAAAGCGGCTGCGCCGTGGCGCGGGAACTTTTGTTTGACATCGGTGCCTTCGTTGCCCTTGTTGATCTCGGTGTCCTCCGACACGCCGACTGCGTTGCGGTCTTGGAGAAGTGGGATGGTGCGATCGTAATCACGGAGGCGGTGGCGACGGAGACGCTCCACCTTGTGGGCCCAAGCTGGGATAACCAACGGGTGTGTCTGGAGTTCTTCTTGCGTGGGGCGTTTGTGCTGATCCCTTCTTCCAGGAAGGGTCTACGCCGGGTGGCGGCGTTAATGGAAAAGTACCGGGACGTGCCCGTGGACTTTGCAGATGCCACCCTGGTGACCTTGGGGGAGGAATTCGGAACCGAGTGGGTGTTTACCCTGGATCGGCTTCTCGGCGTACCGACTTCATGGGAAGAGGCGCTTTAGCCCGAATTAAGGAGCAATGGTTTAGATCGCCCCCAGCCTGGGAAATGGCCGTATCGTGTCAAAAGCATAACACTTCCCTTAGGACACCGCTCGGGATATGATGTTGGGGGAGTCACTAAGGAGGTTTGGATGGGCCGGAACGTAGCGGTTGTGGCGGTTTTGTTGCTCGGTTTTGCGGGATTGGCCACAGATCTTTCGGGAACTTGGAGCACCACCATCGCCATCGGCGAAGAGATCGTGCCCTTGACTGACCTCACCCTGCAGTTCGGCTTTGCTGATTGGAAGCTCACCACGTCGTTTACCTGGCAGGGGGCATCCTTGTTGGGCCAGGAGCTCTCCCTGGAGGCTTCCTTCGGAGCGCTGGGGATCTCCGCGGGCGCCGCGTTCCGTGTCCCTGAGGGTGCGGAGCTTGAGCTCCTCGATCCCGGGACTTTCTCCCTTGGGGACCTGCAATTCCTCGGTGGCTACATATCCTTCGAGCTTTCGCTTGGAGATCTGACTTTGAAGCTCACCCTGGTGCAGGGCACTCCCCCGCGGGATCGCTGAGCTAGATGGAATTTGCCCTGGGATATGGAGACGGGAAAGTTACCTTCTCCGTCCCGGAGCGTAATCTCATAGGGGTTGTTGAGCCTAATTCCTTCTCCCGGGCAGATTTCGAGGCGGCCTTCGCCCAGGCCTGGGCTTCGCCATACGGTTTCCCCGCCCCCCTCGAACGGCTCGTGCGAAAGGGAGAGCGACTCCTTTTTACGGTCCCCGACCATACCCGAAAGGTCCCCACGGCGGAGATCTTGCAAGCCGTTTGGGCGAGGTTTTCTCGGGTAATCTCGCCCGAGGATGTCACCGTGTTGGTCGCTACCGGGCCCCATCGTTCCCCCCGTCCCGATGAGATCCAAGATATCCTGGGCGAATTCGCTGGTCTTTTCCGGGTCGAGGTGCACGACGCTGAGGGAAAGTTGGTGCGAGTTGGAACCACTTCCTCGAATACCCCTGTGGAAGTTAACCCGCTGCTTCTGGAGGCCGACCGCATCATCTCCATTGGCCATATCGGCATGCACTACTTCGCCGGGTATTCCGGGGGCCCGAAGATGATCCTGCCCGGAGTAGCGGGAGCCGAAACGATCCGGAAAAACCACGAAAAGATCATCGATCCCAAGGCATATGCCTGTGTATACGAGGAGAATCCCATCCACCGCGAGATGCGGGAAGCGGCGGCGATGGCCAAGCTTTGGGCCATCGTGGATGTGGTGCTTTCCGGAGACGGGACGCCGCTCCGGTTCTTCATCGGAGATCCCCTCGCTGCCCACTGGAGCGGGGCTCGGTTTTGGGATCGGCTCTTCCAGGTAGAGATCTCGGAGCGAGCGGACCTCGTGATCACTTCACCTGGGGGCTATCCCAAGGACATCAATCTCTACCAGGCCCACAAGGCCATCTTCAATGCCGCCCGGGCCGCAAAAGACGGCGGTCTTATCCTCCTCGTGGCCGAGTGCCGGGAGAGGATCGGGCATCCGGTGTTCGCTGACTGGGAGAGACGTGCTCGGGATCTAAAGGGAATTCTGGAGATCATGCGCGAAGAAGGCTTCAAAATCGGGGGACACAAAGCGCTCTTCTTCGCGCGGGACCGGGCCCGGGGAATTCGACACCTCCTGCTCTCTTCCCTCCCCCCGAATGAGGTTCAGGCTCTGGGGCTCACCCCCGTCTCCACGGTGGAGGAGGCACTGGGGTTGGCCCGGGAGGCCTGGGGACCCCATTTCTCTCTCCTCCTAATGCCTCATGGGAACGATGTTTTCCCCCTTATCTCCGGTTGAGCTTCCACAGGGTTGTTGTACAGGGCCTCCGCGCGGCCTTATAATCCCTTCCACGAGGAGGGATGTGAAATGCTGAATCCGGGTGGTCCTCTTTGGCGTAGGTAATAGGTTTCAGTTCTTTCATCCTCCCTTCAAGTATTGGTGGCCTCCTTTGGGTTTCCCTTCGGGATGCCCGAATTTGACCGCTTGATCCAAAAATACAACACCTGAGGAAAGGAGGTCACCGTGAAGCGAATCTTCAACCTGCCTCAAGAGGAGCTTCCGCGGCGGTGGTATAACGTGTTAGCTGACTTGGGCGAGCCCCTTCCTCCGCCTTTGGATCCCCGAACTAAGGAGCCTTTGGAGCCCGAGGCCTTGAAGGCCCTCTTCGCCGAGGAGTGCGTTGCCCAAGAGGTTTCCACCGATCGCTTCATCGACATTCCGGAAGAGGTCCTCGAGGTTTACCGACTGTGGCGTCCCACCCCGCTTTTCCGGGCGGTGAACCTGGAGCGGGCCCTCAAGACCCCAGCGCGGATCTACTACAAGTACGAAGGGACAAGCCCCACTGGCTCCCACAAGCCCAACACCGCCGTAGCACAGGCTTATTATCACAAGGTCGAGGGCACGAAACGCTTAACCACCGAGACCGGGGCAGGTCAGTGGGGAAGCGCCCTCTCCTTCGCGTGCCACGTCTTCGGCCTGGCTTGTACCGTGTACATGGTCCGGGTCTCCTACGAACAGAAGCCGTACCGTCGGGTGATGATGGAGGTTTACGGGGCCGAGGTGATCCCCTCCCCTTCTGAGCGCACGGAGGCGGGCCGCAAGATCCTGGCGAAAGAACCCGACTCCACCGGGTCGCTGGGGATCGCCATCTCCGAGGCTATAGAAACGGCCCTCAACGATCCCGGCACTAAATATTCCTTGGGGAGCGTGCTTAACCATGTGCTATTACATCAGACCATCGTGGGCGAAGAAGCGCTCTTGCAGATGGAGATGGCGGGGGATTACCCCGATGTGGTGGTGGGCTGTGTGGGAGGGGGATCCAACTTCGGGGGACTGATGTTACCTTTCTTCCGTGACGCCCAAAGCCGGGGAAGGAAGGTGGAGTTCGTGGCCACGGAACCCGTGGCCTGTCCCACCATAACAAAAGGGGAAGTACGGTACGACTACGGGGACACCGCCGAAATGACACCTCTCCTCAAGATGCACACTTTGGGCCACGAGTTCGTACCTCCGCCCATCCACGCCGGAGGCCTTCGGTACCATGGAATGGCTCCCATCGTCACCCATTTGGTGAGGAAGGGAGTGGTAAAAGCGGTGGCCCTGGACCAGGTGCACGTGTTCGAGGGGGCGGTCCTCTTCGCTCAGACGGAGGGCATCATCCCCGCCCCCGAGTCGGCCCACGCGGTGCGGGCGGCCATAGATCTGGCGAAGCAATGTGCTGAGACCGGCGAGGAAAAGGTGATCTTGATCGGGCTCTCCGGGCACGGCCACTTCGACATGTCCGCTTACGCGGACTACCTAGCGGGGAAGCTGGTAAGCACCGCTTCGCTTTAAGTCACAAGAGGGACGCGGAGTTGCGCATGAGAAAAGCCCTCAAAAGAGGGCTTTTCTCATGCGGGCAATTTTCGTATATAAGCTAAGTGAGCATCTTTCCGGGAGGTGGTTTTGTGTCACGAAGCGGATGGTTGCTGGTGTTGTTGGCCTTGGGGGCGTTGCCCCTGTTGGCCGCCGAGCCCCTCACCTTCCGGGTGGGGTGGGAAGCGGAGATCCCCAGCCTTAATCCCGCCACCAACTGGGCCGAGGAAGGGGGCTTCATCATCGATCTCATGTTCGATAGCTTTTACGAATTGAACGAGAAATCCGAGCCAGTACCGTTGTTGATCGTCGATGAAAAGATCTCAGATGATCTACTCACCTGGGACCTCACCATCGCCCAAGGGGTGACCTGGCACGACGGGAAGCCCCTCACCGCCAATGACGTGGTTTATAACCTCAAGGCCCTCCTCAAGACGATGCCCCCCATGCTCCGCGCTGATCTGGAGTTCATCGATTCCGTGGAGAAAACCGGAGAATATTCGTTCAGATTACATATGAAGTACGCCCAGCCCGAGCGGCTTACCAAGGTTTTATTGGCCGACGATCCCTTGGTTTTCCTCCCGCCGCACCTGATGCCTCCCGTGGAGGAGATCACCCTCCAGGACATCCTCGATTACAAGCCGGAAATAGGTTTCGGCCCCTTCAAGCTTGTGGAGTGGAAGAAGGATCAGCACGTGATTTTGGAAGCCTACGACGGTTACTGGGGCAAAAAGCCCTATATAGATCGGTTGATCTTCAAGCGTTATGACTCTGAGACAGCCACGGTGGAGGCCTTGCTCGCGGGTGAAGTAGATCTTGTCTTCGAGATTACCGCTATGACCTTGGTCCCCAGGATAAAGAGGGCCAAGGGTTACGATGTGTCTGCCACCAAGTCCCAGTGGCTACACGATGTCATCTTCAATCTGGCTGATTGGAACGAAAACATCCGGCCGGCGATCCTTCAGCCTGAGGTACGCCGCGCGTTGGCCCACTGCATCGACGTGGATAAGATCATAAAGCTCGTGTGGTTGGGCTATGCACAGAAAAATCCCTCCATCCTACCCAATGCGGGGCCGTATCCTCCCTTCCTCAACACCGAGCTACGGTACTACGAGTTCGACCCCGAGAAGGCGGCTCAGATCTTGGAAGAGAACGGATGGGTGGATCGCGATGGCGATGGGATCCGCGAAAAGACCATCACCTATACCATTCGGCCGCTTAAGCTCGAGGACGGAAAGCACGTGGTGGGCCCCGATGGGCACTTAGAGAGGGTCCCTGCCGATCAGTGGATCGTGAAGACGGGGACGTTCAAGCTTGATTTCGAGGTGTGGATCGAGACCTCATACTCGGTGCTCTTGCGGGTGTTCGAGATCATCAAGGAGGACGCCGCAAAGGCCGGGATCAGATTGCGCCCCACCGTGATGGAGGGCGCTAAAATGTACGACCAAATCTGGGGTGAGGACGGGTACCGCGCCGATTTCGATATCCTCGGTTGGGGGTGGAACATCGGTGCCGATCCCACCTTCATCCTGGAGTGGCTCTCGGCATATCAGATCGGCGGTTGGAGCGACAGCAACTACCACAGCCCCGAGTTCACCGGCCTGTATCTCCTGCAGAAAAAGACCCTTGATCCGGAGAAGCGGGCGGAGATCATCCGCCGGGCACAGGAACTCGTGCACCGGGATCTTCCCTACATCATCATGTACTGGCCCGACAAGCTCGATGGGTATTCGCTCGCGTGGACGGGATATGTGCAACAGGACCTCGTGGGGCTTTGTAACCGCATGACCTTCCTCTCGGTGCGGCCGGCGGAGTGAGGAGAGGGAAGGGGCCGGGCATCCATGCCCGGCCCCTTTTAGTGCGTTGTGAAACGGGGATATGAGATACCTCTTGCGGCGGCTCATAGAGTCCCTGATTACGGTGGTGTTGATCCTCACCGTGACCTTTTTCCTCTTCCGGGTCATCCCGGGAGACCCGGCTCGGATCCTCATCCGGGGCCCCGGCATAACCCGTGAAGTAATCGAACACTACGAACGTCTCTTTGGTTTGGACAAGCCCCTCATCGTCCAATTCGGTCTGTTCGTGCGGGAGACCTTTCGAGGAAATCTGGGGGTCTCCTTCGCGTATAAGACCCCTGTGCTGGAGCTTCTTTTCGAGCGGATGGGTAATACCCTTATACTCCTCGTTCCCGCCACCCTTGTTTCCATACTTCTGGGGCTTTTCCTGGGGGTGTTGGCGGCGTGGAAACGGGGCCGTCCCTTGGACTTCGCATTGCAGGTGATATCTTTGGGGTTCTGGTCAATTCCTACCTTCTGGTTGGGGATGATCTTGATCATGCTCTTGGGAAGGGCTTTCTCCACCGGAGGGATGATAACCCCCGGCGTCGAGCACGGTTCCCCGGGAGCGTATCTTGCTGACCTAGCCAAGCACATGTTCCTTCCGGCCCTCACCTTGGTCCTCATCATGCACGGCCAGTACTTCATGATCATGCGTAGCCAATTGGCGGAGGAGCTCACCGAACCGTACACAAGGACCGCCAAGGCGAAGGGACTTCGAACCGGCCGGATCCTGCGGGCCCACGTGGTTCCCAACGCTATGCTCCCCATCACCACACTGATTGCGTTGAACTTGGCCACGCTGGTAGCCGGTTTCATTACCATCGAGACGGTCTTCTCCTGGCCGGGGATAGGCAAGCTCGTCTACCGGGCTATCCTCATGCGGGACTACCCGGTGTTGCAGGGGATACTGATCTTTCTTTCCCTCTCCATCGTCGTCGCCAATTTCCTGGCTGACATCCTTTACACCGTTCTCGATCCCCGCATCAGGTACAGGTGAAGGGCGATGGCGGAGATAAGGGAAGCCTTTCGTACCTCCCCGTTCGGCAAGGCCGGGCTCGTTATCGTGGGGATCTTCTTGCTTCTGGCCGTTGTGGGTCCCTATATTGCGCCCTATAACCCGTGGCAAACCGCCGACGAGATCGAGGACATCCTGGCGCCCCCCTCTTGGAAGCATCTCTTGGGCACGGACGAGCTCGGCCGCGACATCTTGAGCCAAGTGATCCACGGCACCAGGATCACCCTCATCATCGGCCTCTCGGCGGCGGCCATTGCGGTGGTGGTGGGCACGGTGGTGGGGGTGACCGCGGGTTACTTCGGCGGCGCTCCAGATGCGGTGTTGATGCGCGTCACCGATTCTTTCCTCTCCATGCCCTTCATCGTCCTGGCCATCGTGATCGTTTCCCTTATGGGGAGGTCGCTGGGGAACATCATCCTCGCTATAGGGCTGGTCCAGTGGACCCAGGCAGCCCGGATCACCCGGTCCCAGACCCTGTCTATCAAGGAAAGGGTCTTCGTCTTGCGGGCCCGGGCTTTGGGAGCCGGTCCCTTTTACATCATGCGCCGGCACATCCTCCCCAACGTATTGCCCCTGGTCTTTGCCAATATGACCCTGGTCACTTCCCTCGCCATCCTCTCGGAAGCGTTTCTGAGCTTTTTGGGTCTGGGAGATCCCACCAAGTTCAGTTGGGGGATCATCATCCGCTACGCCTTCGAGACCGGGGCGGTTTCCATCGGGGCGTGGTGGTACTTCCTTCCGGCGGGCATATGTATCATGCTGGTGGTTTTGGGCTTTTCCTTCATCAGCAACACCCTGGATGAAGCGTTGAACCCCAAGCTCCGTCGGGGCCAGGTGGTGGTCTGATGGAAGGGATCCTCTCGGTTAGGGACCTCAAGGTTACCTATCGTACCCCCACCGCCGTGGTGGAGGCGGTAGGGGGCATCTCCTTCGAGCTTTTCGCGGGCGAGATCCTCGGGCTCGCCGGGGAGTCCGGCTGCGGGAAGACCTCCGCGGCCTCGGCCCTCATGCGGATCCTTCCTTATACCACCGAGATAAACGGGGAGGCATATCTCGAAGGAACGGAGATCCTGTCCCTTCCTGAAGAGGAGATGGCCCGGGTGCGTTGGCGTAGGATCGCCATGGTCTTCCAGAACGCCCAAGCGGCCCTCAACCCCACCAAAACCATCGGCTACCAGATCTCCGAACCCCTTATGGTCCACCTGGGTTACTCCCGCCGCCGGGCCCAGGAAGAGGCCGCATCGCTTCTTGCACGGGTTCGCATAGATCCGAAACGCTTGAAGGACTACCCCCATCAGCTCTCAGGGGGGATGCGACAGCGGGCGGTGATCGCCATGGCCATCGCGTGCCGCCCTACCGTGCTCATCGCCGACGAGCCCACCACGGCCCTGGACGTAATGGTCCAGGCCCAGATCATCGAGCTCCTCAAGGAGTTGAGGGAGGAATACGGTCTCTCGTTGATTTACATCTCCCACGATCTCCTGCTTTTGGCGGAGATTTGCGACCGGATCGCAGTCATGTACGCGGGGCTTGTGGCGGAGGTTGCGCCCACAGGGGAACTCTTTCGCCGTCCACTCCATCCCTATACGCAAAAGCTCCTGGGGGCCGTGACCAGGCTCGGCGTCAGGCCACAACGGTTGGAGACGATTCCCGGGTCCCCACCGAGGCTTGCCCCGCCTCCCCCGGGATGTCGGTTCGCTTCCCGCTGTCACCGGGCCGCGGAAACTTGCCGAGAGGCAGTGCCCCCGTTGGAGCCCGCCGGAGGGGGGAGAACGGTGGCCTGTTGGAATTGGAGGGGGAATGGCTCTTCTTGAGGTAAGAGAACTCACCGTACTTTACCCCGTGGCGGTGGGCCTTTCGGCCTTCTTCAGCCACCGGTTCCTGGTGGCGGTGGATCGCGTTTCCTTCTCACTGCCTGAGCGGGGAACCCTGGCGTTGGTGGGGGAGTCCGGATGTGGAAAGAGTTCTACCGGACTGGCGGTGCTGGGGCTTCTGGAGCATGTGAGGGGGGAAGTCCTCTTTCGGGGGAAGGATGTGTTGAAAATGAAGGGAAGGGAGCTCCGGGAGTTCCGCCGCCGCGCCCAGATAGTGTTCCAAGACCCGTACGAATCCTTAAACCCCAAGATGAAGGTCAAGGCCATAGTGGGGGAGCCCCTCGCCATCCATCGTTATAGAGCAGGGCCCGATCGCGTGGGGGAGGCCCTGGAGCTCGCGGGTCTCTCGCCCCCGGAGTACTTTCTCGAAAAGTACCCCCACGAGCTTTCAGGCGGGGAAAGGCAACGGGTGGCCATCGCCGCCGCATTGATCCTGAAGCCAGAGCTTTTGGTTCTGGATGAGCCAGTCTCCAACCTGGATGTTTCTATCAAAGCTGGGATCATGAACCTTTTCCGGGACCTGCAGGATGAGCTTGGTCTTTCATATCTTTTCATCACTCATGATCTGGCGGACGCTTTCTTCCTCTCGGATGAGGTGGCGGTGATGTATCTTGGCATCACGGTGGAGAAAGGAAAGACCGAGGTGGTCCTTTCCTGTCCCCTCCATCCCTATACCGAGGCTCTGCTTTCCGTGGCGCCGGGAAGCAGGAAGGAAAAGCTCATCCTCGCGGGCGACGTCCCCGATCCCCTGAACCCGCCTCCAGGGTGCCGTTTTCATCCCCGATGTCCCCGGGCCCAGACGGAATGCGCTGCGGAACCCCCGCCGGAGATAGAGGTGGGGCCGTCCCATTGGACGCGCTGTCTTTTGCTAGCACAGGGAAAAAGGCACGATGAAACTTGAGAAATCCAGATTGATTTATTAATCTTCGCGTCAGGAGGTCCAATGGGGGGCATCGGGAAATACATCGTTCAACGGGTCCTTTTGACTATCCCCATGCTCTTTATCCTCCTAACTGCTGTCTTCCTCATGCTGCGCCTGATGCCCGGGGACCCCGTGTTGGCCATGCTCGGGGGGCGCAACGTCTCTCCCCAGCTTATTGAGGAGCGCCGCAAGGAATGGGGCTTGGACAAACCCCTCCACATCCAATACTGGAATTACCTCAAACAAGTGGCACGGTTGGATTTTGGGAGATCTTCCCGCACGGGGAAGCCCGTGATCCAGGAGCTCTTCACCCGCCTGCCGGCCACCTTGGAACTCGCCATCTGGGGGATCTTCTTCGCGGCCCTCTTCGGCATCACCACCGGTATATGGGCCGCGGTGAGGGCGGACAAAACCGCCGATCACGTGATCCGGGTCTTCCACATCGGCTCTTTCGCTATCCCCATCTTCTGGCTGGGCCTCATGCTCCAGATGATCTTCGCGGTGCAGCTGGATTGGCTTCCGGTGGCGAAGCGGGTCACGGGGATCTACGCGTACACCTTCCATCCCATCACGCGCTTTTATCTCCTCGACGCCATCATCCTGCGGGACGGAAAGCTCCTTTTGGACGTGCTCAAGCACCTGATCCTTCCTGCGGTGACGTTGGGGATCGCCCTCACCGGGTTCCTAGGACGGATGACCCGGGCAGCGATGCTGGAGGTCCTGGACGCCGACTACGTCACCACCGCCCGCTCCAAGGGCCTGAAAGAGCGTGTCGTCATCCTCAAACACGCCTTGCGCAACGCCCTCATCCCCATCGTCACCGTGATGGGGCTCCAGTTCGCCATCCTCATGGGCGGGGCGGTGCTGACGGAGACCGTGTTCTCCTGGCCGGGGATGGCGGGGTTCCTGGTGCGGAGCCTGGATGCTAGGGACTGGAACGCGATCCAGGGGACGATCGTGTTCATCGGGATCTTCATCGCCACCATCAATCTCATCGTGGACATCTTCTACTCCATCATCGACCCGAGGGTGAGGTACTGATGCAGGTATCCCGGATTATCTTCGCGCCGATTTTCAAGGTATTGCGTCCGGTGAGGCGGCAGCGGCTGCTGCAGGTAGGTCTCGCCATCGTCATCGCCCACATCCTCATGGCCATAATCTGCGGCCCTACGGGAAACAAGGAGGACCCGTATGGCCTTACCCGGTTGATCCCTCCATATAACCCCGAGAAGACCTACCGGGAGATACCTCGCCTGGCTCCCCCTTCAGCCCAGCACTGGATGGGCACGGATCACCTGCAGCGGGACGTCTTCAGCCGGGTGATCTCCGGGGGGTGGGCGCCCATTGTGGTGGCGTTCTCATCCATCGCTATCTCGCTCACCATAGGGTCGATAATCGGGTGGATATCCGGGTTCGCTGGAGGGCTTCTGGACCGGGTCCTCTCCCTCACCATGGACGCCATCTACTCCTTCCCCTCCATGATCCTGGCCATCGCCCTGGTGGCGGTGATGCAGCCCGGGCTAGTCCCGATGATCATGGCCATCGCCGTGGTGTACATCCCCACCTACTTCCGAGTGACCCGGGCGGAGGTCCTGCAGATCCGGGAGCAGACCTTCGTGGAGGCGGCCCGCTCCGTGGGTGCTCCTTGGTGGCGGATCCTCCTGCGCCACATCGCGCCTAACACGGTGAACGCCATCATGGCCGTTTCCTCTTTCAACATCGCCGACGCCATCCTCACCGAGGCCGCCATGTCGTTCTTGGGCTACGGCCTTCCCCCGCCGGCCCCCGACTGGGGGTTCGATATCCAAAATGGCCAACGCTTCTTGCAGTCGGGGTACTGGTGGCTCATTACCTTTCCCGGGCTGATGATTTTGTCGCTCTCCTTGGGCTTCGGCCTGATCGGCGAGGGGATTTCAGATTTGGTGAACCCCAAACGCCGGCGGAAGAAGGGGGGCTAGGCTTAACCGGGGCTCCGTGTCCCGTTATAATAAAAATTAACCCGCGAGGGAGGTGGTAAATCGGTAAGGAATCCTCGCAGCGCTCAATCCAAAGGAGGTGTGACACATGAAGAAATTCTTCTTGGCGGTTTTGGTTGTTGGTTTGGGTATTGGGGTTTGGGCACAGACAGATATCCTCATCTTGGGGACCACCGACCGCATCACCCAGCTCGCGTTCGCCAACTCCTATGATCACTTCACTTGGCACACCTTGCGCCACACTACTCGGGCCCTGGTGGCGTTGGAGCCCGGCACCAACAAGGTGATTCCCTCGGTGGCCGAGTCCTGGGAAATCTCCGATGACGCCATGGTCTATACCTTCCACATCCGCCCCGGGTTGACCTTCTGGGACGGGACCCCTTGTGACGCCGCGGCGGTAAAGTGGGCTCTGGAGCGCACCATGCGCCTGGACGGCCCCGAGGGCGGTGTGTTCCTCATCAAGGATCCCATCGACAAGATCGAGGTGGTGGATGACCTCACCGTAAGAATCTACCTGAAGTATCCCGATCGTACCTTCCTCATCCGCATGACCGATCAAGTGGTCCCCGCCTTGATCTACGCCAAGGCCCCCGAGGACAAGTTCTGCGAGACTGGCCAGGACTACGTGGGCCTGGGGCCTTACCGGATCGTTGAGTACGTCCCCGATGAGCGCGTGGTCCTTGAGGCCGTGGACACCTACTTCGGCAAGAAGGCCAAGACCAAGCGGATCGTCTGGGCGATGTACGCCGATGCCGCGGCCCTGCGCGCTGCCATCGAGGCCGGCGACGTGGACGTGGCCTACCGCACCTTTAACCCCATCGACCTCATCGACCTCCAGAAGAACCCCGATCTCCAGGTACTTGCCGGCCCCAGCGCCTCTATCCGCTATATGCTCTTCAACGTCACCCAGCCCCCGGTGGACAACGTGTTCGTGCGCCAGGCCATCGCCTACGCAGTGGACCGGGATGCCATCTGTGAGCTTGTGTTCTCCAACCTGAACAAGCCCATTTACACCATGGTGCCCAAGGGGCTTCCCCCTGCCGACGCGTCTATCGACGTCTTCCCCAAGCGCGACCTGGAGAAGGCCCGGGAGCTCCTGCGCTTGGCCGGCTACTCCGAAGAGAACAAGCTCAAGCTGAACCTCTGGTACACGCCCAAGCACTACGGCACCACTGAGGCGGATGTCGCCGCGGTGCTCAAGCAGGCCATCGAGGAGACCGGGATGGTGGAGATCACCATCCAGTCCCTGGAGTGGGGCGCCTACACCGAGCGCATGTCCCAGGGTGGCTTCGACATGTTCCTCCTGGGTTGGTACCCCGACTACCTCGAGGCCTCCAACTTCCTCGATCCGTGGCTCACCGGCGCTCCGGAGGGCCTGGGCACCTACTTCAACCACCACCCAAACTATCCCGCCTACAAGCGTATCATGGAGGTGGCCCTCTCCACCGTGGACGACGAGAAGGCTGCCAAGCTCTACCAGGCGTTCCAGATCCTCTCTGCCTACGATGTGCCTTGGATCCCGCTTTGGGCCAACATCCAGCAGGCCTATGTGGTGGCCAAGAAGAACGTGAAGGGCATCGTCCTCGACCTCACCATGGACCTCCACCTGGACCTCCTCTACAAGGAGTGAACCCATAGCACCTGGACCGGAAAGGGGCCGGGGGTTTCCCCGGCCCCTTTTTCTTTCTCCGTGGACAATCTTCCTTTTCTTCTCCCGCGTGACCTGGGTTACACTAAGGCGATCTCACACCACTCGATAGGAGGGCGGATGACCACCATAGAGGAAATTTGGGCAAGGGAGATACTGGATTCCCGCGGCAACCCCACTGTGGAAGTAGAAGTTACCCTGGAGAACGGGGTCCGTGCCCGGGCCGCTGTCCCTTCCGGGGCGTCTACCGGCACTTATGAAGCCCTGGAGCTTCGGGACGGGGATGAGCGGTACCTCGGAAAGGGGGTGCGGCGCGCAGTGCGCAACGTCAACGAGATCATAGCCCCCGAGATCGTGGGCATGGACCCTACCCTCCAGGAGGAGATCGACCAGCTCTTGCTGGAACTCGACGGAACCGAAAATAAGTCCCGCCTCGGAGCCAACGCCATCTTGGGGGTGTCGCTGGCGGTGGCCAAGGCGGCCGCGGCCTGTTTAGGTCTTCCCCTCTTCCGTTACATCTCCGGGATCCGCGCGGGTCGAATGCCCGTTCCCTTGATGAACGTCTTAAACGGCGGTGCCCACGCCGACAACAACCTCGAGATCCAGGAGTTCATGATCGTCCCCGTGGGCGGGGAGACCTTCGCCGATAGGCTCCGCATGGGGGCCGAGGTCTTCCACACCCTGAGGAAGCTGCTCAAGGGCGAGGGGTACTCAGTAGCGGTGGGGGACGAAGGGGGATTCGCCCCCAGCCTCCCCAACGACGAGGAAGCCCTGAAGTTCCTGATGCGGGCCATCGAGACCGCGGGGTACGAGCCCGGAGTGGACGTGGCCTTGGCCCTCGATTGCGCTGCCACCGAGTTCTTCGACGAGGGAACACAACGCTACCGCTTAAGCGGTGAGCTCACTGCCGAGGAGCTCATCGACCTCTACGAGGAGTGGGTGGGGCGTTACCCCATCCTCTCCATCGAGGACGGCCTGGCTGAGGAGGATTGGGACGGGTGGGCGAAGCTCACCCAGCGGTTGGGGGAGCGCGTCCAGCTCGTGGGTGATGATCTTTTCGTCACCAACCCCAAGAGGCTCAAGCGGGGGATAGAGCTTGGGGTGGCGAACTCGATCCTCGTCAAGCTCAACCAGATCGGCACCGTCACTGAGACGCTGGAGACGGTGGAGATCGCCCACCGGGCCGGCTACACCGCCATCATCTCCCACCGCTCCGGGGAGACCGAGGACGTCTCCATCGCCCACTTCGCCGTGGGGACGGCCTGCGGCCAGATAAAGACCGGGTCGCTGTCGCGTTCGGAGCGGGTGGCTAAGTACAACGAGCTTCTGCGTATCGAGGAGGACTACGAGCCGCCCCTGGCCCCCTGGCCGCGGCCTCTTCCGGGGACTTGACCCATGCCCCGACGGGCGATTGGAGCCCTTTTGGTAACGGTTTTGTTAGGGGGGCTCCTCTGGCTTTATCTGGGAAAGGTCTTCCTCATCCAGGGGCTCCAACGGGAGCTCGTCGGGCTGGAAAAGAGGGCGCGGGAACTCGAGGCCGAGATCGGGAGACTGCGCTACATGCTTGCCCAAATCGATGAGCTCCAGGAGTTGGCGATCCGTACGAAATTACATTACGGCCTTCCGGGGGAGCTGGTGGTGCTATTCGGTGAGGGGAGATGAGCTTCGTACACCTGCACGTCCACTCCGAGTACTCGCTCCTCGACGCCATGTGCCGGGTGGGGGAGTTGGTGGCCCGGGCGGCGGAGCTTGGGATGCCCGCCCTGGCCCTCACCGACCACGGGGTCCTCTCCGGGGCGGTGAAGTTCTACCAGGAGGCGAGGGAAGCGGGGATAAAACCGATTCTGGGGTGTGAGCTTTACGTCGCTCCGGGATCCCGTACCGAGCGGAAAGGAAACCCAGGGGAGAGGTTCTACCACCTCGTGGCGTTGGCTGAGGACCTCCGAGGTTGGAAGAACCTGGTGAAGCTGGTCAACCGGGCACATCTCGAGGGCTTTTACTACAAGCCCCGGGTGGATTACGAGCTCTTGGAGCGGTTTTCGCAGGGTTTGATCGCCCTTTCCGCTTGTGATTCGGGCGAGATCCAGAAGAAGCTTGCGGCGGGAAACGAACGGGGCGCATGGGAAGCCGCGGGAAAGCTTTCCGAGATCTTCAAAGACCGCTTCTACATCGAGCTTCAGGATCACGGCCTCCCCAAGAACCGGGAGCTCGTGAAGAAGCAACTCGAGCTCGCCCGGAAGCTGGGGCTTCCGGTGGTGGCCACCGCTGATGTGCACTACATGAGCGCTGAGGACCGCGACGCCCACCGGGTGCTCATCAACATCCAGGGGGGCAAGAAGCTCTCCGGGGAAGATGCCCGCTCGTTCGAGGGCGAGGACTACCACTTCCTCACTCCAGAGGAGATGGTCGGCAAGTTCGGAGAGGTCCCGGAGGCCCTGAAGAATACCTTGGAGATCGCGGAGCGTTGTGAGGTGGAACTCCCTCTGGGAGGCCACCTTCTCCCCCACTTCCCCGTTCCCGAGGGGTTTTCCTCGCCCCAGGAGTACCTGGAGCACTTGGCCTGGGAGGGAGCCCGGGAGAGGTTCGGGGATCCGCTCCCGCCGGAGGTGGAAGAGCGCCTGCGGTACGAGCTTTCCGTGATCGGAAAGATGGACCTGGCCTCCTATTTCCTCATCGTCCAGGACTTCGTACGCTACGCCCGGGAAGAAGGGATCCCGGTGGGGCCTGGGCGGGGCTCGGCCGCGGGGTCGCTGGTAACCTATTGTCTGGGGATCACCCAGGTCGATCCCCTCAAGTACGGGCTTATCTTCGAGCGATTCCTCAACCCCTCGCGTATCTCCCTTCCCGACATCGACATGGACTTCTGCATCCGGGGCCGGGACAGGGTGATCGAATACGTGGCCGAGAAGTACGGGCGTGATCATCTGGCCCAGATCGGGACCTTCGACCGGATGGCCTCCCGGTCCGTGGTGAGGGACGTGGCCCGGGTGATGGGCCTTCCCTATGAGAAGGCGGATCGGATCGCGAAATTGATCCCCTTTGGGAAGCCGCTCGCATATGCGCTAGAGAACGTGCCACAGCTTAAGGCGATGATCGATGAGGACACCGAGGTGGCACAGCTCTTCGAGGTCGCCCTGAAGCTGGAGGGGCTTCTGCGTAACGCGTCCACCCACGCCGCTGGGGTGGTGATCGCCCCAGAGCCCCTGGAAGAGTTCGTGCCGCTTCTGCACCTTGCTGACGGGGAGTTCGTGACCCAGTTCGACATGCACGACCTCGAGGCCCTGGGGCTTCTGAAGATGGATTTTTTGGGGTTGCGGAACCTAACGATCCTCTACGACACCCGGCGCCTCATTGCCGAACGGCTGGGGGTGGAGATCGACCTCCAGGAGATCCCCCTGGACGACGAAGCCACCTACGCCTTGATCAGGGAAGGCCGGACCGACGGGGTGTTTCAGCTGGAGTCGGCGGGGATGAAGGCCCTGGTGCGGCGGCTCGCCCCCACCGAGTTCCGGGAGCTCATCGCGATCCTGGCCCTGTACCGTCCCGGGCCGCTTGAGTCGGGGATGGTGGACGATTACATCGAGCGAAAGCACGGCCGCCAACCGGTGACCTATCCCCACCCCTCCCTGGAGGAGATCCTCTCGGAGACCTACGGCCTCCCCATTTACCAGGACCAGGTGATGCTCATGGCCCAAAAGCTCGCGGGCTTTTCGCTCGCCGAGGCTGACATCCTCCGCAAGGCCATGGGCAAGAAGAAGCCCGAGGTCATGGCGAAGATGCGGGAGAAGTTCGTGGAGGGCTGCATCGCCAACGGCCTCTCCCGGGAGGAGGCCGAGCGCCTCTTTTCCGACATCGAGAAGTTCTCCAGCTACGCGTTCGCCAAGGCCCACGCCGCGGCCTACGCCCACATCACCTACTGGACCGCTTACTTCAAGGCCCACTACCCCACCTACTTCATGGCGGCCCTGCTTTCCTCGGTCCAAGACAACTTGGACAAGGTGGCAGCATATATCCGGGAGTGCCGGGAGATGGGGATCGAAGTCCTCCCCCCGGACGTGAACGAATCGGATGTGGACTTCACCCCGGTGGGGGAGCGTGTGATCCGGTTTGGGCTTGGGGCGATAAAGCACGTGGGGCGGGCGGCGGTGGAGGCGATCCTGGCGGTGCGGGGGGAGGGCTTCCGGGACTTCTTCGATTTCTTCCGCCGGATAGATCCCGAGCGAGTGAGCCGGGACACGGTGGAGGCCCTGATCAAGGCCGGGGCCATGGACCGGTTCGGCCCGCGGAAGGGGCTCCTGGCGCTGGTGGAAGAGGGGTTGCAACTTGCCCAAAGGAGCAAGCGGGAAAGGCTTTCGGGGCAACGCTCGTTCTTCGATGGGGAGGAACTTCTCCCCAAGGTGAAGCTCCCGGCTGACGAATTCCCCAAGCGCATGCTTTATGCCTTCGAGCGTGAGTATCTTGGGCTCTTCATCTCCGGACATCCCTTAGACGAGTATGCCGAGAAGCTCGCGCAATGGGGGGTTGTACCCCTGGCCGAGGCGTCCTCCCAGCGGGGGAAATTCACCGTGGCCGGGCTGGTGAAGAAGGCCACGGCGAAGCCCACCCGGAACGGGGGCCGGATGGCGTTCGTGCTCTTGGAGGACAGGTCTGGAGAACAAGAGGTGGTGGTCTTCCCCGGCGTGTACGAAAAGGCCCCGGGTTGGTTTGCGGAAGGTCGCTTACTTATACTCAAAGTGCGTTGGGGCAAACGTAATGGCAACGGCCAGAAGAGCTTGATCGCCGAGGGTGTATCCCTCCTCGAGGAGGAGGCGTTCGAGTTGGGACCCGAGCGGATCACAGTGGAGGTACCACTTGGACTTTTGGATGAGGATTTTCTTAAACGGTTTGTGGAAGTGGTTTCCGAGCATCCCGGAAACATCCCGCTGGTGGTAAAGCTTTACGATGACGGGCGTGCATTGGAGGTGGAAGCGGGGCCCCGCTACAGGGTTTCCGCATCCGATGAGCTTTATGCCGCTCTCCAATCCCTGGGCCCCGGGATCAAGGTGGTGGCGTGAGGCTTCCCGGTTGGGCGAAGTTCCTCCTGCCTGGCTTGGGGGTGAAACGTTGGGGCCTGTTGGCCCTGGCTTCGTTAGGGGTGTTGAGCTTCGGCCTCCTTTGTTTTATAGGCGAGCAGGGAATCCGCTGGCTCTATCGTACCTTCTTGTTCCATTTCCTGGATCGCCCCGTGGTGGGAGCCCTCTGTGTTATTTTAGGCCTGGCCGGGGCCACCTACGGGATGCATCGGTTGGTGCGGTCCATCCTCCACGCCCTCTCCCCTCGCAAGGCCGGATCGCTGGCCGAAGCCCTCTACGAGGCCCGGATCCTCAAGCAGGCCCCTAAAGTGGTGGCCATTGGCGGGGGAACGGGCCTCCCCACGGTGCTGCGGGGGCTCAAGCACTACACCGCCAACATCACCGCCGTGGTCACCATGATGGACACCGGGGGATCGTCGGGGAGGCTTAGGGAGGAGCTCGATGTGCTTCCCCCAGGGGACGTGCGGAATTGCCTCCTTGCGCTGGCCGAGGACGAGGAGCGCCTGGCCCGGTTCCTTCAGTTTCGGTTCGCCTACGGAGAGGGGCTCCGGGGCCACGCCCTGGGGAACCTCCTCCTCGCAGGGCTGGAACAGGCCCTGGGGAGCTTCGATCTCGCGGTGGAGGAGGCGAGCCACCTCCTCTCCGTCCGGGGCGAGGTCCTCCCCGCGACCCTGGAGCGGGTACAGCTCGTGGGAGTGATGGAGGACGGGGAGGAGGTGGTGGGGGAGGAGGCGCTGGCCCGGGACCCCCGGCGGGTGGTACGGGTGCGCCTTTCCCGCCCGGCCAAAGCTTATCCCCGGGTCCTCGAGACAATAAGAGAAGCGGACCTCATCGTCCTCGGGCCGGGAAGCCTTTTCACCAGCATCATCCCAAACCTATTAGTCGACGGGATAGCGGAAGCCATCGATTCCTCCCGGGCGGAAAAGGTGGTGGTGATGAACTTGATGACCCAGCCCGGGGAGACCGATGGTTTCGCCGCCTCCGACCACCTGCGGGCGCTCTCGGAGTACGTGAATCTCGCGAGGTTCCACGCGGTGGTGGTGAACACCGAGCCCCCGCCCCGGGATGTGCTCGCCCGCTACCGCGAAGAGGGGAGCGAGCCTGTCCAAGATGATCTCCGAGGACCTAAGGCATTCGGGCTCCGGGTTATCCGGGCCTCGCTCCTTTCGGTGGTGGAGATGGAGGGGAAGCCCACGATCAAACACGATCCCATGAAGCTGGCCCGGATATTGGTGGAGGAATCGGGGGCGTTCCGCCGTTCCTGGACCCGCTGGTTCGTGCCCGTGCCCCGAGAATGAAAAGCACAGATCCCCTGAGGCTCCAACGCGCCCAATACATCAGGGCCCTGGCGGAGGCGGTGGAGAGGATCGAGGAGGTCCTCACCCGGAAGCCGGAGGTGGAGCTCGTCGCTCCTACGCCAAGGGGAGGAGGGACCTCCTCACCGACCTCGACGTGCTCGTGGTGATGAGGTCCGATAAGTCCTTGGTGGAGCGTATCGCCGAGCTCTGCCGGGAGCTTCACGTCCCCGTGGACATGGACCTCGTGTGTTATACTCCCGAGGAGTTCGACGCCATGCGGGATTCTCCGTTTGTGGTGCGGGCGCTTTCGGAGGGGCCCCTGCTCTATACCAAGGGATCCGTTGGGGGAAGGGAAGCGGTGGAGTTCGTGGAGGGGAAGCTGGAGGAGGCCGATGGCTGAGGCATTGGCCCTGGTGGCTACGCTCTTTGCGTTCGGGGATCTGCCGGCGACCATGGGGTGGTCGGGGGAGGTGCTCCTCGGCCCGGCGCCCTACGTGTTCATCCCCATCGGCCCCGTGGGGGTCTCCTTCGGCGGCGAAACGATGCCCTCTTTCCGAGTCCGGGTAAGTTCCGGGCCCACCATCTCCTGGTTCGACCTTCCTCCGCCGTCGCTGCGACTGGGGGTAGGGCGGGCGTTGGGGCCCATCTTGTTCGCGCTGATTTGGGATCCACCTCGGGCGGTCCTTTCCTGGGAGATCCCGCTTTCGCCCCGGTATTCCCTCTTCGGCGCCCTGGGGGGCGAGGCCTTCCTGGGGTTCCGGTATCGGCTCCCGGGGGTCTGGCTCGGGGGCGTGATCAGGGGGGGTGAGCTTTCCCTTTGGTCCGGCTTCTATTTCTAGCCGCCCTTTTGCTTTCGGCACTCTCCGCCTGGGCGTGGGAGCTCGTGGTCGCCTTCACCAACGATCTCCACGTGGCCATGGAGGGCCTCCCTGCCTTGGAACCGTACCTCCGCGGCGCCGACCTCATCCTCGACGCCGGGGATACCTGGGAGGATCTCTACCGGTTCACCGACATTTCCCCAGCGGAGGAGATCACCCGCTGGATGGAGGGGGTGGGCTACGCCGCCAAGGTCCTGGGGAACCACGGCGCCTATTTGGGCCCCGCCCTCCAGGAGCTTCTCCCCCGGGTGGGGTTCCCGGTGCTCGGGACGAACGTCCGGGGGATTCCTGGGATCGCTCCGTGGACGGTGGTGGAGCGTAAGGGACTTCGGATCCTCATCCTCGGGTTCGTGGGACCGAAGCGGGACGTTTACTTCCCGTATCCGCTGTGGCCGAAGGCAGAAGTGATGGATCCCGTGGCCGCGGCCCGGTGGGCCCTGGAGGTGGCGCCGGAGCACGATCTCCTCATCATCGTCGCCCATATGGGGCTGGAGGACGCCGTCTCCCTCGCCCGGGCGGTGCCCGGATGCGACCTCCTCGTCCTGGGCCACGACCACCTCTTCCTGGAGGAGCCGGCCTGGGCGGCAGGGGTACCCATCGTGGAGGCGGGACACCGCGCCCAGGCGGTGGGGATCGCCACGTTGGGGCCGGAGGGCCTCGTGGATTACGAGCTCATCCGCATGGAAAAGAAGCCCACGAAGGGGCGCAGCGCCCTCCTCCCCGTGGTAGCCCTGGCGCTTCTCTTCCTCCTTTTCTCAGCCGGGAAGTAGGTCAGTATCGGCGCTGATCCGCGCCACCGTGTGGGCGATGAGCTTGGCCGCGTTCTCCAGGTCTTTCAGGGACACTATTTCACACGGGGAGTGCATGTAGCGGTTGGGGATCGAGACCAGGGCGGTGGCCACCCCCGCCCGGGTGAGCTGCATGGCGTTGGCGTCCGTGCCCGTGGCCCCGGGAGCGGCCTCTATCTGGTAGGGGATCCCTTCCTTCTCCGCGGTATCCACCAGAAGGTCGAAGAGCTTCGGGTTCACGTTGGCGCCCCGGGCGATCACCGGCCCCCCGCCGAGCTTTATCTCTCCGAGCTTCTTCTTCTCTCCTTCCGTCCCGGGGTTGTCGGTGGAGAAGGTGACGTCCACGGCGATCCCCACCTTGGGGTCGATCCCGAAGGTACTGGTCCTGGCGCCCCGGAGCCCCAATTCTTCCTGGACGGTGGCCACGGCGTACACTGCCCCATGGGGAGAAAGGTCCCGCGCGATCCTCAGGGCCTCCAGCACCACGAACGCCCCGATCTTATCGTCGATCCCCCGGGATACGATGAGGTCATCGCTCAGGGTCTCGGGATCATAGGCCAAAACCGCCGGATCCCCGATGGAAACCCTCTTCTTCGCCTCCTCTCCGTCTTTGGCGCCGATATCGATCCATAGGTCCTCGAAGCGGACCACCTTTTTTCTCTCCTCGTCCTGAAGGAGGTGGATGGGTTTTCTCCCGATCACGCCCAGGACCCTGCCCTCTTTGGATTTGATCCACACCCTTTGTCCCGGGAGCACCTGAGGATCCCAGCCGCCGATGTTGCGGAAGTAAAGGTATCCCTTCTCGTCGATGTGGGTGATCATGAAGCCGATCTCGTCGGTGTGACCGGCGAGCATGATCCGCGGTTCCTTTCCCTCGTTCAAGACGGCAAAGGAGTTCCCATGGAGATCTACCCACACCCTTTCGGCGAAGGTTTCTGCTTCCTCCCGCCACGTCCGGGCAGCATCTTCTTCGAATCCCGAGGGGCTTATTGCAGAAAGATACCGAAAAAGGAATTCTTTTTTGGCGCCGTCCATCCTTACCTCCTTGGGTTTTGATATCATTTTCACCGATTTCCCTTGCGTAGCAAAACCGTCCTCCTTAACCTAAGATGCCGAAAGGGGCTGATATGTGGATCGACATTGGGATAGGTGTTTGGTTGTTTATCACCCTCGTTTGGGGGATCCGTTACGGCCTTGTCCGCACGGTGTTCGGATTGGGAGGGCTTGTTGCCGGTGTGGCCCTGGCCGGGGCGTATTCCAAGGAGCTCGCGGGCATCATACCCCTGGACGAGAAGATCGCCGGCGTGATCGCCTTCATCATTATTTTCATCGTGGTCTTCATCGCCGCGGTTATCTTGGGCCGGGTGCTTTATAAGCTCCTCCACTGGGCTTCCCTGGGATGGATCGATTACTTAGGGGGCGCGGTCCTCGGCCTTTTGGTGGGTGGCGTTGTGGCCGGAGCGGCCCTCACCGCGGTCCTCCGCTACTTCCCCGAATCGGCGACCGCGATAAACGCCTCCCAGCTCGGGAGGTTCCTGGCGGAGAACTTTCCCCAGATCCTCCAGGTCCTGCCCGAGGAGTTCCGAGGTTTGCTCCCCGGTGACTAACCCCGTTCTGCCCGCCCCGGTGTCCGATGGGGCACCGGGAGGTACTCCACCGTGGGGGTGGTGCGCACCGGCTGTTTGTAAAGCGACATGAGCTGGAGGACCTCATCCGGCATCTGGTTTGATACCGGAAGGCCCATGTTCTTCGCGTCCTCGTAGGTTATGGGGTGGTCGTGGGTCCAGCGGCCCTCGGTTAACATCCGGGCGATCTCTTCCGCCTTTTCCTCCTGGAACCTGTCCAGAAGAAGGGCCTTCACCGCCTCCCGCATCTGGTTCACCGCCTTCTCGGCGATGTCAGCCAGGATCAGGGTCTCGTCGTCGATCCGCTCCACGGGCTTTCTCTGCACCAACCGGAGGATGGAAGGGGCGGGGTATTGGCCCAGCTGGGGATCCACCGGCCCGAGCACCGCGTGCTCGCACATCACGATCTCATCCGCCGCAAGAGCGATCAGGGTCCCGCCGGACATGGCGTAGTGGGGCACGAACACGGTGACTTTGCCCGGGTGGCGCTTCAGGGCCCACGCGATCTGGAGCGCCGCCAGCGACAGCCCCCCCGGGGTATGTAGCACCAGGTCCAGGGGCATATCCTTGTCCGTGAGGTGGATCGCCCGGATCACTTCCTCGGAGTCCTCGATGTTGATGTACCGCATGATGGGAAAGCCCAAGAGCCCCATGGTCTCTTGGCGGTGTACGAGCAATATCACCCGTGATCCGCGCTTTTTCTCGATCCGGGCGATCAGCCCCTGCCGCTGGGACTCGAGATACCGCCGCTGCAAGTACGGCTGGAGCGCGGCGATGAGGAAAAAGATCCAGAAGATGTCCCAAAGTGACATCTCGCCTCCTTCACTCCACCGGGACGTCGGTGATCCCACCCCGCTCAGGGGGGCGCCGGAGGGGTACTTCGATCCGGAGGACCCCGTTCTCGAACTTCGCCTTCACCTTGCCCGGGTCCTCCACCTCCTCGGGCAAAGGAAAGACCCTCCTGAAAGCGCCGTAGCGGCGCCCCATCCGGATGTAGTTCTCCTCCCGTACCTCCTCGCTTCTGTGAACCTCGCCGCTTACGATGAGCTTGTCGCCCTCCACTTGTACCCGGATGTCCTCCTTGCGGACACCGGGGAGCTCCGTCTCGATCACGAGGGTCCTATCCTTCACGTAGATATCGGTTCTCCCCATCCCGAAGGGGCTGAACCCGTATTCGAACTCGAACTCACCCCAACGGGAGAAGAGATCCTCCAGCTCTCTCAACGTGCGGCCGAGGCGCCAAAATAACCCGAACGGACGACGGAAGCGCCATTCGTCCTCCCACCACTCCATACCACCCTCCTTTCGCTCCATTTTAGTGGCGAGGGAGGTCTTCGGTCATCCCTTCTCGTGCAAGGCCTTGTAGAGCTTCAGGGCCAAGGATTTGGGAAATCCCGGGATGGAAAGGAGGTCTTCGAGGCTCGCACGCTTGAGTTCTTCCAACGATCCGAACCGCTCCAGGAGCAACCTCCGGCGTACGGGGCCGATCCCTGGCACCGAGTCGAGCAAGCTCGCCAGCGTCTCCCTCCGCCGCAAGAGCCGGTGGTACTCCACCGCGAACCGATGGGCTTCGTCCCGGATGCGCTGCAATAACTTCAAGGCTTCCGAGTCCCGGGGAAGGCGGATGGGTTCCTTCCTCCCGGGTCGATAGATTTCTTCTTCCCGCTTGGCCAGCGCCGCCACCTCGATCCCCGAGAGCCCGAGCTCCTCTAATACCCTGAGCGCCACGTTGAGCTGGCCCTTCCCCCCGTCCACGAGCACGAGATCGGGAAACTCCGAGAACTTGCCCCCGGGCCTGGCCTCCTGCAGCTCCCGCAGGCCGTGGGAAAAGCGGCGGCGGAGCACCTCCTCCATCATGGCGTAATCGTCGGGTTTCCCAGCGATGCGCACCCGGAAGCGGCGGTACGCGTCCCGGCGGGGCCTTCCCCCCACGAAGGCCACCATGGAGCCGGTGGCCTCCTTCCCGTGAATGTTGGAGATATCGAACGCCTCGATCCGCCACGGCCGGGTGGGGAGGTCCAGGGCCTCCGCGAGCTCCTCCAAGGCCGCCTCGTCCCGGGGGAGGGAAACCTCCTCGGCGGCGGCACGCTTCAGGGATAGAGCGGCGTTGCGCTGGGCCATCGCCACCAGCTCCCGCCGCGGCCCCCGGGCCGGGGCCTTGACCTCCACCCGCTGTTCCCGGCGGGCGGCGAGGTACCGCGCCAGGGCGTCCGCCTCGGGGACGGAGAAGGGAAGGAGGACCTCCTGGGGGATGGAGGTGGTGCGGGTGTAGTACTGGTCCAGGAATTCCCCCAAGGCCTCCGTGGGGGAGCAGCCCTCGGGAACCACCAACGGGAACCCCTCCCGGCCGATGAGCCGGCCTCCCCGCACCAGAAGGACGAGGCCGTAGCCCCGGCCGTCGGCGGTGGCGATCCCCACCGCGTCCAGGTCTACCGGCTCCGGCAGGGCCACCGCCTGCTTTTCCCGCAGGCGCTCCAGGGCCCTGAGGTAGTCCCGGAGCTTGGCCGCCTCCTCGAACCGCTCCTCTTTGGCGGCCGCCTCCATGCGCAGGTGCAGGTGCGCGACGAGCTCGTCGGTCTTCCCGGAGAGGATCGCCGCCACTCCCTCCACGTTGCGGTGGTACTCCTCCGGGGAGACCTCGCCGGTACATGGTCCAGGACACTTGCCCAGGTGGTAGTAGAGACAGGGCCGATAGGTCTTGCCCTTGTCGAGATCCAGGTTACAGGTCCGCAGGGGAAAGATCTTCTGGGCGATGGAGAGAAGCCGACGCAGGGATTTGGCCGAGGTGAAGGGACCGAAGTACCGGGCCCCGTCGTTACCCGGCCTCCGTACGAACACGAGCCGCGGGAACCGCTCGGCGGTCAGCTTCACATAGGGGTAGCGCTTGTCGTCCCTGAGGCGGGTGTTGAACCGGGGCCGGTGTTTCTTGATGAGGGCATCCTCCAGGATCAGGGCTTCGGCCTCGTTGCGGGTGACAATGTAGTCCAGGTCCACCGCTTCGCGGACGATCTCCCGGGCCTTGGGGGAGGCGCCGGAGGGCTGGAAGTAGGAACGCACCCGGTTCCTGAGGGAGGAGGCCTTGCCCACGTAGAGCACCTCGCCTCCCTCCCCGAGGAAGATATACACCCCAGGGGCATCAGGGAGGCCCTCGAGCTTCGCCCGCAGCGCTTCGCCGGCCATCCTGGTATCATGCTAGCCGATGGCGGCGCAAAGTGAAGGGAGGCTGAAGGTGGGGCTTGCCCTGGGGAGCGGGGGCGCCCGGGGGGCGGCCCACGTGGGGGTGTTGAAGGTTTTGGAGCGCGAGGGGATCGAGGTGGTCGCCATCGCCGGCTCCAGCATCGGGGCCATGGTGGGCGGGGCCTACGCCGCCGGGACCCCGGTGGAGCGCATCGAGGAGGAGTGGAAGAGGGCTTCCCTCCCCCAGGTGGTGCGCACCTTCCTCCCCACCTTCCCCCGGGCAGGCCTGAGCTCGGGGGCGGAACTGGAGCGGTACCTGCGTTCCGTCTTCGGGGACATGCGTGTGGAGGACCTGCGGATACCCTTCGCCGCCCTGGCTACAGACCTGGACACCGGGGAAGCGGTGGTGATTCGAGAGGGACCGTTGGTGGAGGCGCTGCGGGCATCCACCGCCATCCCGGGGATCTTCCGCCCGGTGCGCTGGCGCGGACGGATCCTCGTAGATGGGGGGTTGGTGGAGCCGGTCCCGGTGCGGGCCTGCCGGGAGCTGGGGGCGGAGCTTGTGATCGGGGTGGATGTGGGCCCGAGGCCGGTGCCGAGTACCCCCGAGCGCCGGAGCCTCTGGGACGAGCTCGAGGAGAGGTTGCGAGCGCTGGAGGAACGGCCGTGGGTGCCGGCGTCGCTGTTAGAGTTCCTGGAGACGCGGCTCGAACGTCCCCGGGAGAGGCCGCTTCCCGGGCTCTTTTCGTTACTCAACCAATCGGCCCTCATTCTCCTGCAGGAGATCACGGAGCTAAAGCTCAAACTCTGGCCCCCGGATGTCTTGGTGCGCCCTGAGTTCCCGCGGCAGGCGGGAAGCTATCTCCGCACCTACCTCGGCGCGGCGGAGTACATCTTGCTGGGGGAGCGGGCCATGGAGGCGGCGTTGCCGGCGCTTTTCTCCCGGGCCCGGAGAGGGGGCGATGGCTGATGGAACGTTGGGTTTTGATTTTTCTCTGCATCCTCCTCATCGGAGGACTCCTGTTCGTGGGGATGGCGCTTTGGGGGATAAAACGGGAGGGGGTCGTGATTCGGCTTTCGGGGCCCATCGAGTTCATGAGCTCCCCCCAAGAGGGACGGATCGCCATCTCCTTCGAGGGGCCGGTGGAGCTTAAGCTCCAAGGGGCGGATGCGACGGGGCTCGAAGCCCGGATCGAGGGGGCGATTTTTCCCCGGTGTGAGGGCGGAGTGTTGATCCCGGTGCGGTGGAATCCGTTTACCGGGGAGGTGGTGTGGAAGTGTGTTCCCCAGGGGGAGGGGATTGAAGGCGGGGGGAATAATCCCTAGGATTGGGGAGCTGGGGGCGTAGCTCAGCGGGAGAGCGCCTGCTTTGCAAGCAGGAGGTCGGCGGTTCGAATCCGCTCGCCTCCACTAGGTGCGCAAACGGCTAAACGGTTATTCAATTCGTACATTATGGCTTTTGATACACAACTCTTCCTTCGACCATCGTCATTTTCACGGAGAGATTTTCGTCCAGAACCACGATGTCTGCCCGCATATTGGGAGCCAAGGAGCCACGCTCATGGGATATCCCGAGAATGTGAGCCGGAGTCCAGGTCACCATCTTTATCGCCTCCGTCAACGGCAACCCCACGAGGTTGACCAGGGTTTGTAGGACCTGGTTCATCAACGCCACGCTCCCGGCAAACGCGCTTCGATCAGCCAGTTTGGCTACACAGCTTCCCTCCGGCGGATGCACTTCGTAATCGGGGGGCACCTCGTTTTCAACGATTATCGGAAGTCCCCCCAGCTCGTACTCCCCGGGACCCAAGCCTGCTGCCGAAATGGCATCGGTGACGGCGCAAACCCTACCGGTCCCCTTTGTTTTGATCGCGAGCCGGATGAGGCTAGGAGGGAGGTGGTGTCCGTCGGCGATCAACTCTGTGCTCAACGAATCTAAAAGCATGGTCGCTTCCACCACTCCTGCGAATCGATAGGCCTTGAGCCTCCTCACAGAGGAGGTTGCCGAGAACAGATGGGTGACATGGGAAAACCCCGCTTCCACCGCCTCCAGCACTTGCTGATACGTAGCATCGCTGTGGCCGATGGATGCCATAACGTTGTGGGCCCGCAGCAGCCTTCCTGATTCCAGCCCGCCCGGGAGCTCGGGGGCGAGGGTGACCCTTTTCAAAAACGGACATTTTTTGAGCAGGTTCTCCAGCTCTTTTGGATCAGGGATCCGAAGATACTCTGGGTTTTGGGCACCGGCCTGTTTGGGGTTGAGGTAGGGCCCCTCTAAATGAGCCCCGAGAATTCTCGCTCCTGCGATCTCCTCGCTGACGCAAGCCTTGCTGATCGCTTCTAAAGCAGTTTGAATCTCGTCCATGGGAGCGGTAAGGGTTGTGGCGAGGAAGGCCGTCGTGCCGCCGCGGGCGTGGGTTTCGGCTATAGTCTCCAGAGCGTCCAGCGTCCCCTCCATCACGTCATGGCCCCCGCCTCCATGGAGGTGGAGATCTATGAAGCCGGGAGCAATGAGGTGGCCGCTGACATCTATCGCCTTGACCTTATATCGAGAGAGGATAGATTTGTCGCCGATGGCCTCTATTCTTCCGCCTTCCACCAGTACCACCGCGTCATCCAAAATCCTGAACGGGGTCACCAACCTCTTGCCTATAAGGGCGAGCCTCATCGCCTTCCCCTCACAGGAACTTCACGCGCTGCTTGTATTTGGCGATGAACTCCCGATTGGCCTCGTCTCCTCCTGGGATATTGGCGCTCATCCAGATTGGGGGCCTAAAGCCCTTGACGAGTAATAATTCGACGGTTTTTATCACGAGAAGGTTCAGGGTGAAGCAGTTGACCAACGTGGACGTCGGCCCCACCTTTTGTGCCAGCTCTTCGAACTTCACTACCGCGTCGCCGTACGGCATGTGGCAGTCGATGTGCACGTCGACGATCTCGAAGAGGTTTTTCTTGCTGGGATGGCGCGCGGGATGATCGGGAGGTACCTTTTCCGCGAAGGCCCGGCTACTTATACCGATGGTGGGGATAGAGAGCTCTTTTGCCCCCTGCGCTATGTCGATACACATAGCGTTTATGCCATAGGCGTTGACGATTATCAAAACCCCACCGTGGATGTCATAGGCCTTAAGTACCGCGAGGCCATATCCTGGGGTACGCTCGATGATGGTCGAGCGGATAGCCCCGTAATGTAGCGCCGTCCCCGGATCCAAAATTGGATTTATTGGGACCAATCCGCCCGCGCGGTAGAACATCTCGTAAGCCCCCATGTTGGAGTGGCCGCCGGGGCCGATCACGTGTATCAATTCGTCCCTCATGATGGCCTTCGCCATAAGCTCCGCGCCCTTGGCGATGGAATCTCTTTCCTCTTCCTCGATGGTCTTCAAGAGGTTTGTCACCTCTATCAAATACCTCTGGGTATATTGGGACATACTCACCTCCTCAGCAGTCTCGCGCTCTCACGATCCAGAAAAAGCACAACGTTTCGATGGCACCTCAGCACACTTGCGGGACAAGCGGTGCTCAGGGGGCCATCAAGGGTGTTCTTTACCGCCTCTGCTTTCCTCAGACCTGGTACCACGCACAGGATGTGCTGGGCGGCCATGATGGCAGGGATCGTTAGGGTAATCGCCTGGGTCGGAACTTCCTCCAGGGAGGAGAAGCAACCGTCAGCTACCTGCTGCTCCCGGCTCCGGTGGTCTAGGGTCACGATCTTTACTCTGAGGGGATCGTCGAAGTCCGCCACGTGAGGGTCGTTGAAAGCAATGTGCCCGTTTTCGCCTATACCGATACACGCGATATGCAGCGGATTTTCCTCCAGAAGAGAACTATAGCGCCTGCATAGCTCTTCAGGTGTGTTTCCCTCTCCATCATCGATGTAAAAGACCCGCTTTAGTGGGACCCGGCGGAAGAGGCGCCCGTCCAGATAGCGGGCAAACCGCTGTGGGGCCTCCGGGGGAAGGCCGATGTATTCGTCTAGGTGAAAGGCTTGGATCCTTTCCCAGGGGATGCCGTCCAGAGAGCTTAACGCATCTAGGAACTCGTTTTGGGAGGGCGCGGCGGCGAAGACAGCGTTAATGAGGGTGTGCTTTTCGGAAAGTTCCCTTGTAAGCTCACGCATGTACAGCGCCGCCGCGTGTCCCATCCGTTCCCTGTCGGGGTAAACGCGCACCTCCATTTTGCGGATGAAGACCGGCGCCGCGCCTCTCTCCTGCATCTCGCTACCTCCCCTCACTTGACGCTGCCCGCGGTTAAGCCCTGGATAAAGTATTTGCCGGCGATGGCGAAGCCGATAATGGGGGGCAAAGCTATCAACACCGAGCCGGCCATCATGATCCCCCATTCTATTGCGTACTGTTGCAGAAAGAAGGACATCCCCACAGGCAAGGTCTTGAACTGGTCGCTGATCACTAAGGTGGACGCAAACAGATACTCAGACCATGACATGAGAAAGGCATTGATTCCCACCGCAGCAACGCCCGGAGCTGCCAAGGGGATGAAGATGCGGAAGATGATCTGGACCCTCGTGGCACCGTCCACCAGGGCTGCTTCCTCCACTTCCTTTGGGACCGATTCGAAGAAGGCCCGCAAGATCCAGACACTGAACGGAGCAGTGAGGGTGACATGGGCCGCCACCAGGGCCAGCGGGGAATCCAGTATCCCAATCCGTGCAAAGAGGATGTACAGCGGGATCAACACCAGGATTTTCGGGAAAACATAGGAAACCAAAAACAGGCGGAACATGAACCTGCGTCCGGGATATCGGCATCGGTAGACGCTGTAGGCTGCGAAAGTAGCGGCGAGGGCCGTGATCAGCGCCGTGCTCGAGGCCACGAGGAAGCTATTGTAGTAATAGCGCAGGAAGTCCACCTGCTGGAACAGTCGGCGGTAGTGTTCCAGCGTGAAGCTGTGAGGCACAAAGGTGGGCTTGAGGGAAAGAAGTTCCGGCGTCGGCTTGAAGGAGCAAATCAAGACCCAATACATCGGGGAGGCGAAGAAGCTTATGACGGCAAATACGGAGAGGTACTTGGCTACGGTCTTGATGCCCTTCATCCCTCCGCCCCTTCCCTAAACAGGGTCCGCAAGTAGGCTACGGCAAAGCCCAGCAGGAAGAGAAACATGATCACCGACATGGCCGCGGCCTCGCTAAAGCGGAAATCCTGGAACGCCCTCTTGTAGATGTAGATTGGGAGCGTGGTGGTAAAGTCCAAGGGGCCTCCGCGGGTGAGAAGCCATATGGTGTCGAATATGTTTATCGACCACAGGAAGCTTATGAGGGTAATCACGCTCAAAACGGGCCTTATGGTGGGCAAGGTGATGTGCCAGAACCGCCGCATCACAGAGGCACCATCCACCAACGCGGCTTCCATCAGCTCCTTAGGGATCGTCTGAAGGGCGGCCAACACGATGATCGCGAAATAAGGGGTCCAGCGCCAGACGTTGATGAAGATCACCGTTGGCATCACCCACTGGGGCGAGCTGAGGAACTTGAGGGGAGAGGCGATAAGGCCCCCGCTTTTGAGAAGGTAATTCACCACCCCGTGGGTAGGGTCGAGGATCCATGTCCACATGATGGCTAAGACCACGGTGGGGAGGACCCAGGGGAGGATGATCCAGTTCCGGATGAGGGTCCTTCCCCGGAATCGTTGGTTTAGGACCAAAGCGACCAGTAAGCTTCCTAATACCTGAAAGGCCACGTTGCACACCGTCCAGATCAGACTCCGCAAACAGGCCTTCCAAAAGTTGGGATCGCCCAATATCCGAGAGTAGTTGGAAAGGCCGATGAATCGCGCAGGCGCCCCAACGTACCTCACATTGTAGAACCCGAGCTGTGACGCATAAAGCAAGGGATAAACCAGGGTGACGATTACCCAGAACAAAAGGGGCGCCACAAGGAGCAATCCAAGAAAGGGATCCTCGGCTATCTTCTGCCTTAAAGTCCGCATGAGGGAGCAAAAAGGGCGGCCGGACTTGTGGTGTTCCGGCCGCCCTTATGGCCTCCTTTACTGCCGGATGGCTTCCCACATCTTCTCCGCGCCCTTGGCCACCGCCTCGGCGGGGCTCAGCCCGGCCACGGTGATCTGCTGAGCCGTCCACGCCAGGATGTTGCCGGCGGAAATGGCGCCCACGTTGGGGTTGACAGTGTCCCGGGTAAAGCCGAAGAGCTTGCCGTACTTGGAGGACTCAATGGCGATCACTACCGCGGCGGTCTTCTCCTTAATGATGGGATCGCTCCAGAAGGCGTCCGAGTAAAGGACCTCCTGGGTAACTGGGAGGAAGAACCCGGGGTCCATGTGAAGGAGCCGGCTCATGATCTCGGGCTGGTAGAGCCACCGGATGAAGGTGGCGAACGCCTCCCGCTTCTGTGGATCGTCGGTGAGGAGCATCAGGCCGTTGGAATAATAGATGGTCCCAGGCTGCCCGTCCTCGGGAATGGGCACGGGGGCCGCCCCCAGGTACTCCAGGGGGAGGTCGGTGTTGTCCACCCACCCCTTGATATAGTGGCCCTTCTCCATGACCATGGCCACCTGTCCGGTGAAGAAGGCTGTGCGGGGCTGATCCCACTTCCAGTTCTCGCTGCCCGGCGGGGAATAGTCGAAGAGCTTTTTATAGAAGGCATAGGCTTCCACGGTGCGGGGGTTATCGAAGATTATCTCGTTGGGATCTTCCCCGAAAATGTGTTCGGCCTTGTTCACCACCATCAAGGTGTAGATCAACTGGTCGGTGGCCATGTGGATAGCCCCGGGGACGGCGATGGGATACTCCACCACGCCGCTTGTCTTGAGTTTCTCACATACATCCAAGAGCTCATTCCAGGTCCTGGGGGGCTTATTGGGATCCAGGCCAGCCTTCTCGAAGAGGTCCTTGCGATACCAGAGGACGAAATCCATGCCGTAGATGGGCACGGCCCAGTAGTGACCGTCAAAGAAATAGGGATCCAGGGAGGACTGGATAAAGGTGTATTCCCCTTGGAGGTTGGCGATGAGATCGTCCAGGGGTTGTACGACCCCGAGGGCCTTTATGTAGGTCAAGAAATCGGGGATACACAGCATGAAGTCAGGGCCACGGCCGGCCTGGATGGCGGCGGGAGCCTTGACGTAGATCTCCCCCCAGCTTTGGACCTGAGGAATGACCTTTATTCCAGGGTGCTCGGCGTTGAACTGATCACAGAGCTCCTTGATTCGCTCGACCCGGTGCGGACGGGCCTCCATGTGCCAGAAAACGAGTTCCACTGGCGCCGACCAAGCCAGCAGTCCCATAAGGAGCAAAAGCGTTCCACCCACAAACACGATCCTCCGCATCGGCAATCCCTCCTTTGGGCTTAAGTGTTTTCGGAATCGGTTTTCGCCGCGTTCTCACCTCCCTTTAATGCGGATATGGCTTCCTTTTTTGCGCGTTCCAGGTGCGCGGTGAGGGCAGAGACCGCCCTCTCGAGGTCTTTCGCGGCGAGGGCCTCGATGATCTCGCGGTGCTCCCGACAAGCGGCTCGGGGGTTCATGGTGAGGCGCGTGGTAAGTTTAATCAGGTCGATGATGCCGTTGGCGAACTTGGTAAGCCATTGGCTTTGGGATCCACGGATCAGGAGGTCAAGATGAAGTTTTTCGTCCATCCTCTGTACCTCGGATACCAATTCCTCATCGGAGGCGGATCTCAGCTCGGCGATCCACTTACGAAGGTGGGCGAGGTGTTCACGATCAATACAGTCCTTTTTGATGATGTACTCCACCGCAAGGACCTCCAGGGCCCGGCGGAGATCGAAGAGCTCCTCGACGTCGGTGGGAGTGAGCTCGATGACAAAGTATCCGACATACGGTTTCGAGACCACCAATCCCTGCTCTGCGAGTTTCTGAAGGGCTTCACGCAGGGGCGTTTGGCTCACGGAGAGTTCCTGGGCGAGCTTTTGGACCTCGATCTTTTCGCCGGGCTTGAGTTCGAAGTTCAGGATGCGTTCTCGAATCAGGCTACACACTTGGTCTACCAGCGTTTTCCTTACCACAGGATTCTTCGGTGCCATGTTAAGTATAAAATATACAATATATCCACCCTTGTCAAGACACTGAACTGACCAAGGGATGGCACCCTCATATCTTCACCTGCATCTTTAGCCATTGAAGAAAAACTGGACTTATACTGCGTCTCTCCTAGATGATCTGATTCCGATCAGAGGTCACCATGAAAGTTATTTGGTTAGGTCAGCACTATGGGCTTTTTGGGCGGAGCCCGGGTTTTTATTGTTCCCTGAAGATCCCTTTGTTGTCCCCGGTTTTCGGGGCCTCCGAGGTTTGGAAGGGAGCGGTTGTCCGGATAAAATGAATTGAGAGGAAATTATCTCATTTAGGAGGTCTAATTATGCCCGGAAACCTCGAGATGTTCTGCTACCAGTGTGCCCAAGCGGCTGGGGGAATGGCGTGCACGCGGACGGGCACCTGCGGCAAACTCCCCACGGTGGCCCGGCTCCAGGACAACCTGAAGTACGCCCTCATGGGGATAAGCGCCTACGCCTACCACGCCCGCGAGCTCGGGAAGACCGATCCGGAGATCGACGAGTTCATTACCCGCGCCCTCTACACCGTCCTCACCAATGTGAACTTCGACGCGGAAAGCTTGGTGGACTTGGCCATCGAAGCTGGGAGGATAAACCTCCGGGTGATGGAGCTCCTCAAGGAGGCCCACATCCAGGCGTATGGCGAACCCGTCCCCACCCAGGTCCCCACCGGAACGGTCAAGGGGAAGGCCATCATCGTCACCGGCCACGGCCTCCGGGCCTTAGAGGAGCTCCTCAAGCAAACCGAGGGAACCGGGATAAACGTCTACACCCACTCCGAGATGCTGCCGGCCCACGGCTATCCCGGGCTGAAAAAGTACCCCCACCTGGTGGGAAACCTGGGCAAGGCCTGGTACGACCAGCGAGTCCTCTTCGCCAAATACCCCGCCGCCATCCTCGCCACCTCTAACTGCGCTCTCATTCCCAGGGACGAATACCGGGACCGCATGTTCACCACTGGAACGGTTCGCCTCCCCGGGGTGCGTCACATCGGGGGGTATGACTTCTCTCCCGTGATTGAGAAGGCCCTATCTCTCCCTGAGCTCCCCGAGGAACCGGGGAAGGTGACCCTCACCACCGGTTTCTCCAAATCCGCGGTCCTGGAGCTTGCTCCCAAGATAAAAGAGCTCGTGGAGGCGGGGAGGATCAAGCGGTTCTTGCTCGTGGGTGGCTGCGATTCCCCCACCAAGAGGAACCAATACTACCGCGAGCTCGTGGAATCCCTTCCAGAGGAGACCGTGGTGCTCACCCTCGCCTGCGGCAAGTTCCGCATCAACGACCTCGACCTCGGCGATATAGAAGGTGTGCCCCGGTTGATCGACCTCGGGCAATGCAACGACGCCATCGTGGCGGTGGAGATCGCGCAAGCCCTGGCGGAGCTCTTCGGCGTGGAACCCACGGAGCTTCCGTTGACGTTGGTGCTTATGTGGATGGAGCAGAAGGCGGTGGCCATCCTCTGGAGCCTTTTGGCTTTGGGCTTCCGGGGGATTTACCTCGGCCCCATACTCCCCCCGTGGGCCAACGAGGAGATCGTGCGGGTCCTCACGGAGAAATACGACGTCCGCCTGATCGGCGACCCCCAGGCCGATCTCCAGGCGATCCTCGGCTAGGAACCACCGTCAGCGGCGCGGGGCCGTACACCGTCCGGCCCCGCGCCCTGAAAAAGGCCTATTGGACCGGGATCATAAGACGTCGACCGCCGCAACATTGAGAAAGGATTTTCCGGGTCTCCGCTCATGCTTGGGGAACTGGGGCTATCCCGAGGTGAAACGCCGACAGCGGGAGGGACACTGTGCGCCTATGCGGGGGCCATTGGGTGAGAGGTGTCCAGGAAAAAAGAGGGGCGGGCCGCCCCCAGGGCCCGCCCCGCACCTCTTACTGCCGGTGCTCGTAGTGAACAAGCACCATCTCGTACGTGGTCGCCCAACTTCCTCCTTCGTTACGCTCCTGCCGGATGAGCACGGGGTAGGGAACCGCCGGATCGGGGGAGATGGCGAGTACCACCCGCTCATCTGGGCTCGAAGGGGTCTTGAGGATGCCCTGTACCGCCTGAACCCCGGCGATGGTCACGATATCTTTTGTCTCCCAGGAAAGGCCCCCCGGGAGGACGTAGGTGCGGTTCGGCTCTGGAGGTCCACCCATGCCGAAGATCATGAAGTAGTAGGGAAGCCACCATGCGTCGGCAAGCCATATGGTGGGCTGCCATACGAAAAAGAGCGACATATCCCCGATATCCTCCAGACTTGCATCGCCCACGATCTCGGTACGGATGGTATAAGTCCCATCGTCCTTGGGGGAAAGTTCGAGGGTATAGGTGAAGTTCCGATCTTCGGTGGTGATCTGGTACGTCATGAGCAGGTACCCTCCTGGGTAAGCGGCGAGTCCCCCCGTCCATTGGGCCATCCCCGCGGTAGCCAACATACAAACAAGGGCAGCCATTGAACCGATCAACTTCCGCATCTCTACCTCCTTGAAAATCGAGTACCAATATTCACCCAGGACGAGGATACACGCCACCGACGCTCACTCACCCAAATACTTGGCCACGCTCCAGATGCCGAGGTAGGCCAGGGAGAGGCGCACTGCGGCCGCGGCAGCTGTGGCAAGGGAAAAGGCCAATGGGCGTCCCCCGGCGATGGCCAAAAGGTAAACCGCCCCGGTATCCGGAAATCCTGGGATGAGCAGGAGGAAGAAAAGAGCCGGAGCCCCAAACCTGTCTACCCATTTGTGGCCGAATTCCATCAGGGCTCTAGCGTACCGGTTAGTGGCCCCCCAGTTTTGCACCCGGGGAAGGCGCTTTAGGCATACGGCCAGATAGAAGATCATATATGCCCCAACGAACTTCCCGGCTGTAGCCACCGCGATCACTGCCCACCCCGGGGCGAACTTCACTCCCGCCAACACCGCTTCAAGCGGGGTGGGAAGTACGAGGGCCGTTCCGGCTGCATACAGAAAGACCAAAAACAACGCGAGCGCCATGTCCAAGCTCCTTCGGAGTCCAGCTTAACCTCCGTTCCCCAAACGGTGAAGTCATTGTCCATGGACCGAAAAACACGGAGTAAATTTGGTAGGGCTTCTTTTGGGTTCGTACCGAAAGCGGGATTACGGCGCTGCTAAAAACTTGGGGAGGAAACGCTTGGGCACGGTTGAAACGTGGGTTTCGGAGACCACCGGCACGGGGAAGGCACTTTGTCATTGGATTAGTGCAAAGATGCGCAGTCCCGCGGCGCTAGAGGGGGGACCGAGGTCCCCACCGCCGGCTTTTCCCAGAGGTCATATCCGGGATACTTTGCTAAAGATGCAGGATGAACTGGCCCTTTCTCCGCCTGAGTGGGTGAAAGACGCGGTTTTCTACGCCATCTTTCCCGACCGGTTCCGCAACGGCGACCCGGGAAACGATCCCCCGGGGACGCGGCCGTGGGGCGCTCCCCCCGATAGGGAGAGCACCTTCGGCGGGGATCTATGGGGGATCATTCAGGCCTTGGACTACCTCCAAGATTTGGGGGTGACCGCCCTCTATCTCACCCCCATCTTCACGGCGCCCTCTAACCATAAGTATGATGTGGTGGACTACTACAACGTTGATCCCCATTTCGGGGGGAATGAGGCCCTCGCGGAGTTGGTGGGGGAGCTCCACCGGCGCGGGATGCGGCTCATCTTGGATGGTGTCTTCAACCACTGCGGCGAGGCCCATCCCTTCTTCTGGGATGTCCTCCGCCGGGGGAGGTCCTCCCCCTACTGGGATTGGTTCACGATTCGCGGGGACCGGGTGGTCCAGGAGCCTTATCCCAACTACACGTGCTGGGCCGGGGTGAGATCGCTTCCGGAATGGAACCACGCGAATCCCGCGGTGCGCGAGTACCTCCTCTCCGTGGCCAGTTATTGGATCAGGGAGTACGGGATCGATGGATGGCGTTTGGATGCGGTGGAGCACATGCCCCCGGACTTCGTCCGCGAGATCCGCGTTGCCGTCAAGGGAGCGAACCCCGAGGCCTATGTCCTGGGCGAGGTGATGGGCTACGCCGCGGCGTGGTTCAAGCACGGGGCCTTGGACGGAGCCATGAATTACCGCCTGTGGGAGGCCTTAGTGTACTTCATCGCCCGGGATTCTTGGGACGCCCCTCAGTTCGTCGCCCACCTCAAGGGACTGTGGGGCAGTTACCCCCAGGGGAACGCCTTCGCTTCCTACAACCTCACCGGCAGCCACGATAAGCCCCGGATCATGACCCTATGCGGTGGCGACCGCCGCAAGGTGGCGTTGGTGGTCGCGACCATCTTCGCCCTTCCGGGTGCCCCGGCGGTCTACTACGGCGACGAGATCGGCCTCCAGGGGGGCGAGGATCCCGATTGCCGGCGTTGTTTCCCCTGGGACCATTCCCGATGGGATACCGAGCTCCGGGGGCTCTTTCGTATGCTCATAAGGCTCCGCCGGGAAGAGCCGGCCCTCCGGCACGGGGACCTTCGATTCGGGGAGGCCCGGGGGCGGGTGTTCTCCCTGGTGCGAGAGGGTCCAGACGCGCGGATCCTTTTCTTCCTCAATGCTGGAGAGGAAGAGGCCCGGTTTCCTTTGTCCCGGCCTGCGCTGGATCTCCTGAAGGGAGAACCCCTTTTGGGGACACTTCGCCTTCCTCCCGAGTCCTTTGCCTTTCTCAAAGAGGGCTAGGACCCTGGGTCTGAAAGTACTCTTGACGGACTCCGCTGTGTCCGCTACGTTGCTTTCGTAAGGTGAAAAGACCTTTTATGTTGTCCAGCACCTGCAATGGGTGAAGTGAGTGATTAAAGACAAGGGGGGAAGATGTTGCGGGAAGTAATGGAAGCCATGGAGCTCCTTGAGGGCCCGGATGCAAGCGGCGAAGCCGCCCGGGAATGGCTTATCGGCAAAGGCCTCGAGCCCCGTGAGGTGGAGGTCACCCATATCGCGGGAGAGAAAGGGGGAACCGATTTCATCAAGGTGCACCTCTCCACGTCGGGGACGGGTCCCACCCTGGGCATCGTCGGAAGGCTCGGGGGCGTGGGAGCCCGGCCCGAGCGGCTCGGTCTCGTCTCGGATGCCGACGGCGCCATCGTGGCCCTGGCCTGCGCGGCCAAGCTCGCGCGGATGCGTGCCCGGGGCGATGCCTTGCCCGGTGCGGTGATCGTCGCTACCCATATATGCCCCAACTCCCCTGTGATCCCCCATGAACCGGTCCCCTTCATGGGCGCTCCCGTGGACATCGCCACCATGAACCGCCACGAGGTGGACCCCGAGATGGAGGCCATCCTCTCCATCGATACCACCAAGGGCAATTGGGTCATCAACCGCCGCGGCTTCGCCATCACCCCCACGGTGAAGGAGGGGTATATCCTCCGGGTAAGCGAGGATCTTCTTCGGATCATGAGCTACGTCACCAACGAGCCGCCGGCAGTCCTCCCCATCACCACCCAGGACATCACCCCCTATGGGAACGGACTCTTCCACATAAACAGCATCATGCAGCCCGCCACCGCCACCTCTGCCCCGGTGGTGGGGGTGGCCACCACCGCCTGCATCCCCGTCCCGGGCTGCGCCACCGGGGCCAACCAGGTGGTGGACATCGAGATGGCGGCGCGGTTCTGCGTGGAGGTAGCCAAAGAATTCACCGCCGGACGGGCTCGGTTCTACGATCCCGAGGAATTCGAGCGGCTCGTTGCCCTCTACGGCCCCATGCAGCACCTCCAGACCTTGGGAAAGGGGGAAGGTTGAGGAGGTTGGGTCTCGTCACCATCGGCCAGAGCCCCCGGGACGATGTGGTTCCCGAGCTCCGGCGGTTCCTTCCCCCCGATGTGCAGATATATGAGGCGGGAGCCCTGGACGACCTCTCCCCAAAGGAGATCGCAGCCCATCTCCCGCTTTCCCCCGAGAGGACCCTGGTTACCCGCCTCCGGGACGGAACGGAGGTCGTGGTGGACGCGGAGTTCGTTCACGGGCGCCTCCAGGCCGTAATCGAAAGGCTGGGGAGAGGGGTGGATCTCATCGGGCTCCTTTGTTCTGGCAAATTCCCGGATTTCGAGAGCCCGGTACCCTTGCTCGTTCCCCACCGGCTGCTTCGGGGTGTCCTTTCCGCCCTCCTCCTTCCTGGCCCTTTGGGGGTGTTGGTGCCCTCCCCCGAACAGGTGGGCCCGGCGGAGGAGGAGCTGCGGGATTGGGGCATCGACGCGGTGGTGTGCGCCACCTCCCCCTACCGAGGAGACCTGCGGAGCGCCCTGGGGGAGCAGGTGAGCTTCTTGCGGGAGCGCGGAGTGGCGGCGGTGCTCCTCAACTGTTTCGGTTACGGGGAGGCGTCCCGAGAATTCCTCCAAGAATCCTTGGGAGTGCCGGTGATCGCGGTCCGATCCCTGTTCGCCCGGACCTTGGCGGAACTTTTGTGAAAAACTTCAGCCCGGTGGAGCTGGCCTGCCACTGATCCGTGCTTCCAGCAATATACGTGCCACGCGGACCTCAGCCAGGGCCACCACGGCCTGACCATGGGCTGCGGCGATATCGCGGGCATAACCTTCGATTTCCTCTCGCCAACCGTGGATCGTTTCGACCAACTTAAACAAGGCAGCCTCTGCCAAATACGCAGCCCGCCAGGCTTCACTTTCAGCATCCAGCGCAGCGATCAGGGCAGCTATGGCCGTATCCACATCTCCCGCCTTCACGGCCCCTTTCGCCCGGGCGGCTTCGGTTTGGACAGAGCGAGCCAGGACGCTGGCGGTCTGGGCCTGTTGGCGGGCCTCGCTGAACGGAGGCGGGTATGTCGCGAGGGTAATGGAGCGGGCGATGGCCTCTACCCGGGCCTGGGCGGCCTGTAGGGACCGCTGGGACGAGACCATCGCCAGTTTCACCATGGCGACCTTTTCGGCGGCGATGTTCAGCGCCGCTTGAGCTAGCGGTTTTGAGTTCCCATCGGGTCCTTTCAGGATGTCACTTGCCATCTCAGATATATGGGCGTTAGTGCGGGTTACTTCCTTTTCCATGGCTATGATCTCGCTCACCGCTTCTTCCAGGGACACAATTCGTTCCTCTGCCCACTCCAGGAATTCCTGGATCAGTTGCGCTTCCCGTTGACCGGCGGCCTCGGCAGCGGCGGCAGCCGCCACGGCCGATTCGGTCGCCTTCGTCGCTGCGCCCGTGATGTCCAAGGACACCCCCTGAACCACGGCGCCAAGAAGGAACATTGCCGAAAGGACCACTGCTTTTAACCCCAAATGCCTCATTGCCAAACCCCCTTCGTGCGGTCAGGGACCGGAGAGCCCAGTCCAGTTGCCTCGTCTATAGGGCGGTTACCCTTCCGACGGTCCAGGTGAACATCAAAACCGGTGCTTTCCCTGCCGGCACCGTGACACCGCCTCAGCGGCAAGGTACGAGCTCCACCGCCGTGGCCGCCGCTTGCATTCCCTCGGGGAAATAGATTTTCAAGGTCACGTTGAGGATCCCCCCGGCCGGATACCCGACGGGCACCACCTCATCCCCGAAAGCCTGTTGGATCTCCATCGTCTCTACCTCACCGTTGGGGAAGGTGAGAACTAGCTCCCCCCGTTCGAACGGAGGAGCGCTCCACACGATATGCAGGTCATGTGAGGCTTCCTCCCCACAGACGGGCTCCGCCTCTACTGAGAGAGTGGGTGTCTCTGCCCCTTCACCCGGGACGACGAAGTTATGGGAGACAGAGTTGTTGTCCTCGCGGAGTTCTTCCACCGCGTTCTCGGGATCCAATACCACGGTGATCACGTGTTTCCCCGGGGTCACCTCCCAGGAAAACTGGATCTCAGCCTCCTCGCCAGCTCCGAGCAATGGTCCCGGCTCCGTCCATACGAGCTCCCCGTCGAGGAGATAAGCGATGTTGTAAGGTACTTGAACTGGGGTCCCCTCGTTCACCACCACTCCGGTCACCTGGATCACATGATCCGGCAGAACCCAGTTGAACTTCGGGGGATCGAACCTGAGTTCCGGTTCCCGGGGAGGAAGCTTGGTGGGGCAAGCCGGGATGGCGAAGCTGGGATCGGCCCACACTTGGTCGCTTTTGAGGGTTCCGGAATAGCCGGGGTCGTACAGGGTGGTGGCGAAAAGGTGGCCCCCCACCGTCGCCAGGGAGTTGATTCCCCCGTTTTGGGGATCGAACGGATGTGGCCCGGCCTCCACTACGATCCAAGAGCTCCCGTCGTAACGCGATAGGTTCCCGCTGGGATATCCTTCCCCGAGGTAAAGATAACCGGCGAACACTGCCATGGCGCGGGCCCGCAGCATCCTTTCCCGGGGATCCGTGGTGATGAAATTCGGCCCACCCCAGGGAGGGGTGACGTTGGTCCACCCGCGGGACCCCCCTCCCGTGTACCGCCACACTTCCGCCCCGAAATGGGACAGGGTGCCGATGTATAGGGCGCCCTTGTATATGGCGTAGGTCCCCACTTCCTGGTTGACCCTGAAATTAGTGCCCTGGCTCGGTATGAACGTCTCGGTGCCGAAACCGTCCCTGTTAACCTGGACCCAAGAATCGGGGGCACCGGAAGGACTTTCCCACACCTCGATACCGCTTCCATAGGTCTTGGGATCACCGAACGACCCCATCCGATTCCGGGTGGACGTGGCGGCCACGAGCTTTCCGTTGAAGACCACCAACATGTCCAGATCGCGGTTGTCCGGGTCCCCGAACCCGTTCCATACCACCCGTTCCCACACCATGGTGGTCTTTCCCAGATCCGGGGTACGCCAGATCTCGAACGTATCGGGGGTGGAAAGCTCCCTTGCCCCATAAAGTTGGCCCCGGAAGATTACGCGGGGAATCGGGGAGTCGGGCAGGATCTTCCCCTGCCCTATAGGGGTCACTCGCTGCCAGTGGCGGGAATCGAAGCGGCTTCCCGCCTGGATGCGCCAAAGTACCCCGGCCCGGTAGAAGAACAAGGTGTTGCCCAGGGGAACGATGACCGCGCCGTCCAGTGCCGCGGGTACGTAAACCTCGGTCCATCGGTAACAGGTCCCGGCATCCAATCGGTAAAGGCTGGTTTCATTGTAGGCGTAAAGCTTCCCGGCGAAGGCGAATAGCTGGGGCGCCTGCTGGGAAGAGGGCGCTCCGAACATCGTTGGCGGCGAAATGCGAACCCACGTGGAAAGAGGGATTACGGTGGCGGTCTGAAAAACGGTGAAGGTCAGGGTATCTTGCACGCTCCAGATGCCGCCCTGGATATCCACCATTAGCGTATAGGTACCCGCCGGCAAAACGCCCAGGAGCACGGAAATGCTCCAAGAGGTGATCACGCTGGCGCACCTCGTCCCGGGCTCGTCAGTCACCGTGCCCTGGATAGTAATGAGGTATCCAACAATGGTATGCCGGTATGAGACCTTGGGACAAGAGCTTCCGTACTGGCCCGAGATCACCACGGTAACCGGGGTGGTGTCGGATGGGTTGGCGGGCTTTATGGAAACCATCCCCGCCGCATACGCGGGGAGCACCGCCATAAAGCCCACAATCCCCAGGAACAGACCCCAAGACAACGCTCTAACTTCCCCATTATGCATGCACGCCTCCACCTCTCCTGCAGGAATTCCCGCCATGGGGCACGCGGGACTTTCCCACTTTACGGAGTTCCTTTGTGGGAGTCAAACGGCGGTGAGAAGGAGCGTATGGGCTCCGGAAGCAATTCCCTGCTCAATCGCTGCCCGAGGTGTGGACTCGCCGAAGATAATATTCGTAACCGAACCGCCGTCTCAGTTCCTGCAGGCGCCCCAGGTGCTCTAGGACCTCGGGTGAGCGGAGCTTCGCTACCTGTAGCACTAAGGCCGTCTGGATCGCCAAGGGGACGATGTTCGTATGGTAAATGCCAGCGGGACCACGACGGGCAGCGGGGATCACCGCCACATCCGAGACCATCTCCCTGACCACCGTGTCGGTGATTCAGGATGACCGGGGCTCCCACTTCCTTCGCCAGTTCCAATGCGTTCAGATGATCCTTGGGGATGAAGAGGAAGGAGTAAACGACCAAAGTCTCTCGGGAAGTGAGTAGCTGCAGCTTCTCCAGGATGCCCCGTCCCTCCTCCGGCACGGGTATTGCGTCCAAATGGAGCCGGCGGAGCCGGAACGCGAAGAGTTCCGTAAGGGGCCTTGTGGACCCCGGCCACAGATAAAAATCCATTTCGCGCCAGAGATCAGCTCTGCTGCTCGGAAGATATCCTCCGGCCGAATGCTGTTTATCGGCTCGCGGAGATAGGCTATCTTCGTTTCCACCAAACGGGCGTAGATCTCCCCGTCGGCTACCTCGGCCAGGGCCCGGCCCAGCTTCTTTCCCGGCGCGACCTCTTGACGGTACAGCTCCTGGAGAGCCGTCCTGAACTCGGGGTACCCTGAGTACCCCAATTTCTGGGCCAAGCGGACGAGGGTGGATTTATGAACTTCCCAGAGATCTCGCCGCTTCTTCCACGCTGAGGAAGATGAACTCCTCGTAGTGGGTGAGGATGTCCTGTACCAATGCTTTTTGGTTCTGGTTCGACTTCGGAAACGCTTGTTTGACCCGATTGCGTAACTCCGTCATGGCCTACCCGAAAAAATGGTGCCTCGGCGTCCAGGGAGAGACGATCCCTTGGTCACGGCACGTTTGTTTCCAGAAGTTGGGGAATATGAGACTTGTCCCAAAAATTGATGTTACGGAAATGTGTTTCCAGAGATGGATGAGCTCGTCGCGCGCCCTTGGGCATGACATTTCCAGGGTGAGTTCCCTGCCTTCTCTCCAGGGTATGCTGGCACTCTTACCAGGGTTATTCCTTCTGTGATGGCGAGATCCCTCTGGAAGCAAATGGACAACGCCATCTCGCCTCTCATAACAGAAAAACCCGGTGCCCTGTACTTTCCTAGCGATTCAGCCCCGCTGAAACCGCCCCGCCAAATTCACTGTAATATAAGCAAACGCCTTCTTCTGAGGAGGTGGGGAAGCGTTGTGGAAGCGTTGGTTTGTGGTTGTGACCTTGTTTTTCTGGGTTCAGGTGGCGCATGTTCCCACGACCTCAGCACAGGAGATCGTGTTGGAGGGCATCCTTTCCCTCGCCCATCGTGGGGCAGTCACCGGCACGGAAGCATTCGAGCTTTCCAGGTTCTCGCAGGGTTTTCGCCTGATCTCCTGGGGACGGATATTGAGTAGGGAGGGGGAAGTTACCTGGATCGCTCGGGCCCTATACTCCCCCGAGCTTTACCCCTTGGAGTATGAACTCGAGAAACGCACCCCCACCACCTCCACCGTGATCCATGGGGTTTACTCCGACACCATGCAAGGGTTTTCGGTGGAGCTCTACCGGGACGGGACATTCCGCGGAAGTACCCTCCTTCGGAGCCAAAACCCCGTGCTCTTGGACGAGGATGTGGTTTCCCACTACGTGGTTTTGGCGCTTGAGCTTTGGATCCACGACGGCGGGGGGTTCACGGCGCTGGTGCCCCAGGCTCGGGCCGCGGTGCCCCTACGGGCTGAGCTGGAGGGACTTGCCGCCTTCCCCGCCCCCTGGGGGGACGAGGCCGCCCAGCGCTGGCGCCTCACCCTGGCGGGGGAAGAAGTCCTCATACATGAACATGCCGGAGAACTCCTCTGGGCCGAGGTACCTGAGGCAGGGCTTTCCGCTTGGCGCTCGGACCTCTTTCGCTCCCTTCCTCGGCCCTACCGGATTCAGGTCGAAATGTCCCTTCCTGGTGGGGCCAGGGAGGAGGGGGTCCGCTTCGCCTCCGGGAAGATCGCCGGGACGCTACTCCTTCCCTCAGGTAGAGGACCCCTCCCCGCGGTCCTCTTCCTCCCCGGAACCGGGGAGATAGACCGGGACGGCTCCGCCCCCGGAAAGCCGACGGCCATCTTCCGCGAGCTCGCCTATTCCCTGGCCGAGGCCGGCTTCGCTTCCCTCCGCTACGACAAGCGGGGCGTGGGAGAAAGCCACGGGGACCTCTCGCGGGCGTCCTTCTCCGACCTCCGCTCCGATGCCCGGGCCGCATTGCGGTGGCTCCTTTCCCGCCCCGAGGTAGAACGCGTCTTTCTCGTGGGACACTCGGAAGGGGTGTTGCATGCCCTGGCCCTCGCGGGTGAGCCCGGGATCGCGGGCTTGGTGCTTCTGGGCGCACCAGCACGGCCTCTGGGGGAAGTGTTAGTATGGCAACTGGAGAGTGCCCTGCGCGCCGCCGGCGCCTCGGAGGAGAAGTTCTCGGATGAACTCCAAAAGCTCGAGAAGTTCCTCGCCTTTGTCCAGAGTAGTTCCGGCGATTGGGACGATTATACCATTGAGGAACTCCGCGCCGCGCTCCCGGATTACCCCCCGGATGAATTGGAGGAGATACGAAAAACCTCGCTGCGTTGGTGGCGGGAGGCGTTAGTTTTCGATCCGGTGGCCGCGGTCCGGGAGGTTGGTGTCCCGTTCCTTGCGGTGAACGGTGGGGCCGATATCAGGGTGCCGCCGGAGGACGTTTCCCGCTTGGCCGAGGCGGCCCGGGAGGCCGGGAATCCCGACGCTCGGGGGACCGTGATCCCCAAAATGAACCACTGGCTGCGGTTCCAGCCTGGGCGGCCCCTCCCCGAGCGTCTCACCGGTCCCCTGGACCCCAGGGCGGTGGAGCTCCTAGTTTCCTGGATGGAAATGCACTTTAGGAGGTGACAAGTATGCGGTGGGTTGTCGGGGTACTTGTGCTCGGGGCCATGTGTGCTCCCCTCTATGCCGCCTCATGGGAGCTATCCCCGGAGCGTGAGGTGGTGTTGGTATGGTCGAATCTTTGGGCCCAATATTCCCTTTCCCCTGACGGCAGATGGTTCGTTTTGCTCAATCGCCACGAATTCGGGGAGGACGCGTGGAAGGGGATCTGCCTTTGGCGCACCGATGATGGAGAGTTCCAGGGATGTCTGACCCTTCCGGGGTTCGAGGCCACCCGAGGTTTCCTCAGCCCCCCGATATGGTCTCCCGATGGCTCAGCGTTCGCCGTGATAGTTTACCAGCCTGGGGCCACGCCTGAACAACGTCTGTGGGCCGTGTATCCGGGAACCGGGAGGATAGTGGAGCTTTTGTCTAGAGAACCGCCGGATCTGTACAACCTCGTTTGGTCGCCTGACGGGACCCGCCTCGCCCTCGCCATCGGTGATGAAAAACGGGGCCGCATAGAACTCTTCTTGCCGGATGCGGGAGAATGGGTACCCGTCGCTCGATACGAAGGATCCCCTCAGTGGGTTTTCTGGACCCTGGGCGATCGCATCATGTGGGGCACCGTTCCCCCGGGTGATGCGGGATGCGGGGTTTTCGAGGTCGGCCGCAAAGAGGGCGGTGGGCCGAGGTCCATTTGGTCGTCCGCGGAACTTCTAAATGTGCGGTATCCTTACGTCTTTTCCCCCGACGGAAGGTATCTCTGGAAAACCGCCTTCCCCGAGCTCATCGACCTTTCTTCGGGGAAGGCGATTCCCCTCCCTCTCCCCGAGCAGGAGGGCTGCCCGAAGAGTATCGTGTCCTTGCTGGTATGGTTGCCTTCCGGGGAACAGTGCCTCTATGAGGCCTATCTTTATGCAGGTGATCAGGAGGGAAAAGGCATCCTACACCTACTCCTGGGAGTTCCGGGTCGCGAAGGCGTCTCCAGTCAGATCCTCATGGAACGTCCTCCCGGGTATGTCCTCACCTGGTCTGCTGACGACCGGGTCTGGCTGGCCAGGTGGGGGAAGAAGGGAGTGAATAACGGATCTTCGTGTTCAAGATCGCGCGGATGGGGGAGTGAGAGGAGTCGTATATGAAAGTCCTCATCCTGACGGCCCTGTTTGCGGGAGTAGGGATTACGGCCATAGCGGGCCCCACGGTACTCCCATTGCCCCCGGGAGCGACGGGCCTCGCCCTGGCCTGGACTCCGGGTGGAGATGCCTTGGTCGTGGTATACAAGCTCGCTGATTCGTCGCTTCGGCTCAGGGTGGTGGAGGTCCCGGAGGGGAACGTTCGGTGGGAGAAACACATCGGTGGGATCCCCAGGGGCGATCCTCGGCCGCCGCTATTCTCCGTGCGTGTCTCGGAAGATGGCACCTGGATCGCGGTGGGCTCTCCCTGGGGTATCTTGATTTTCTCTTCTGCCGGGAGGCTCACTTGGGCCTATCCCGTGGGCCTGGGGGAACTCCCCTTCCTGCTCCGCTTCCTCCACGTCGATGACCGTTCTCCCCAGGATTACCTGGCACTGGTGGTGGCCCGGGCGGAGCGCTGGTGGCCGCCGATGGTCGCCTCACCGTACGCGGACGTCACCATGGAGATAAGGACCCTGGACGCAAACTGGGCCCTCAACGACGACGCTCCCTTCGGGGCGTGGCCCCTTCCCATTTTCACCTCTCGAGCCGACTACAGCCGTGATGGGAAGGTATTCGCCGCCGCCACTATGAACCCACGGACGGGGGCGTGGCTGTTGGGCTTTTTGGGCGGGGAGGTCGAGGAAGGGGGCCATTACCTCACCGGGGTGTTGGGGGATGTGGCCGAGCCCACCGCCCTGGCCGTGAGCCCCGACGGCGGGGAGGTGGCTCTGGGGCTCGGGACCCGGCGGCCCGGGGAGGTCCCCCTGATCCGGCGCCTGGATCCCGTCTCGGGGGAGGAGCTCGCCGCTTATTTCCCCTGCGGGGAATACCAGTGCTTCATCGCGGCCCTGGACTGGAGCCACGATGGACGCTACCTCGCTTACTCCGCCCAAGCGGAGGGGTTCTTCCGCCTGGGTATTGTCGATCTAGAGACCGGGGATGAGACTGTCCTGTGTGAAGGGAGGGGCAATGAGGTGTGTCCTGCCTCCCCTGCCTTCTCCCCCACTGGGGATTACCTCGCCACGTTGGGGAAAAGGGTGGTCGTGCTATGGCGGATCCCCGAGGGTTGAGCCGAGGAGGAAGGTGCCGGCTGTGCGGTTAAAAGGAGGTCGTGATGTGGAGGATGATGACAATTATTTCGGCGATGTTGGGCCTTTTTGCTTGGGGGGTGGCCAGGGACATCCCCTTGCCTTCGGGGACGAAAGCACTGGGCCTTGCTTGGTCCCCGGACGGAAGCGGTATCGTGCTGCTGTACCGGGGATCTGAGGGGGGCGGGGTGGCCTGGGTGGAGGTGGAGAGTGGGGAAGTCCGCTGGCAGGTCACGGGGTTCTGGCTCTCCCCCAGGAGTTACCCCATCGCCTTCGCCCCTGATGGGGATAAGGTGGCAGTAGGAGCATTGAACAGGGTGTTGGTCATCTCGGCTCCTGACGGAGAAGTGCTGGCCACGGTGGAACTGGGGGAACGCTTCCATCCCCTGGCCCTGGCCTTCCTCCCCAATGGCGCTCTAGCGGTGGTGGTGGAGGAGGTGCGAGGATTCCCCGGAAGCCTTTATTTGGACACTAGGGGCTCCACTGGAGAGTTGATCGAGCGGGTCCCCTTGGGCGAGCGGAACACACCCGCTCCCCGGCCCATAGCCGACTTTTCCCCGGACGAGCGGCTGTTAGCGTTCGCCGCCGGGACCGATGCGGAGCCCGGCGGGGAGGTGTGGCTCGTCCACCTTTTGGATCTCAAAACCGGGGAAACGCGCACCTGGGATCTGCGGGAGCTTCGCCCGGAACTCCCTTGGGAGGGATTGCGGACTCAGATCGCCTCCCTGGCCTTACGGCCGGATGGCGGAGAGATTGCGGTGGGGCTTTATTCGGGCGGTTCCGACACCCCTCTGGTCCTGAGGCTAGACACCGAGTTCGACCGGATATCCGAAGAGCTTTTCCCCTCCCCTGGTCGCAGTTTCCTCGCGGAAACTTTGGACTACAGCCCCGAAGGCAGTCGGCTCGCTTTCTCGGTGAGGTCCCTTCTGGAACCCATAGGCCCCGTAACTCTGGCGGTGGCTCGTCTCATGCCCGAGGGTTCTCAGCTTGAAACCCTCTGCCAAGTCCGTTTCTTTCGGGAATGTCCCGCCTTCCATCCCCTCTTCTCCCCCGACGGGGGGACCCTGGCCTCCCTGGGCTGGGAGGCAGTGCGGCTATGGGACCTCTGTCCCGAGGCCCTGGAACTCCCCGCCCCGGGGTGGACCTTCTCCTTCTCCTCCGGCGGGGCCTACCACCCCAAGGGATACGGGGAGTGGCATGTCCGGCTGGATGTCAAGGGACGTTTCGATGTCACTCACCAAGTGGGGGACACGGTTGAACCTTATGGCCCGTTTCAGCTCGAGCCCGAGGGGGCGGCGGAACTGTGGACACTGATCCAGACCGCGGGTATCCCGGAACGGGAATCTTCCACCCGCCCAGGGATACCCGATGAACCACGCTACACGTTCGCCCTCGAGGGACCGACCTGTGTTTTCCGGGTGGAGCTCTGGGCGGGGGAGGTGGAGGAGGACGCGGCCCTAACGGCCCTGATCGAAAGGATCTCTGCACTTATCCGGGTGTATACGGGAGAGGAGCCGGTGATATGAGGTGGGGTCTTTTCGTGGCGGTTTTCCTGCTTTCGGGGGTCCTCACCCTATGTTCGCAGGTAGTGGACAAATACGCCCTGTGGGCCGAGGGCACTAAGCTGCGCGGGGCGAACATCTACCAGCGGCGGGTGTACCCCGAGCTGGACGGCCCCTACTTCCTCGGCCCCGGCCCCATCGGCCCTCCCTATACCCAAGATGACCTCGAGCGCCTGGCCGCCTGGGGGGCGAACCTGGTGGTCATCTCCCATCCCGGCCTCTTCACCGAGGAGCCCCCATACCGGCCCGATCCTGCAGTCCAGGAGAACCTGGATATGCTCCTCGGGATGGCGGCCCGGGCAGGCCTCTTCGCCGTGATCTCCTTCCGCACCGGCCCGGGGCGGAGCGAGTTCTGGGCCTTTTGGGGCGAGGATACTGAAAGTGACCCCGAGGAAGGTTGGTTCGACCCCGGCTACTACAACAACCGGGTGTGGGGCGATCGTTCCGCTCAGGACGCCTGGGTCGAGATGTGGCGCTACACGGCGGAGCGCTATCGCACGAACCCCATCGTCGTGGGCTATGAGCTCATGTGCGAGCCCAACTCCAACGAGGTGGGGAGCTACCCCATGGGTAGCGCCCTGGACATATGGGACCCGGAGGACTTCCATCGCCGCTACGGCGGCACCCTCTACGACTGGAACCAGCTCTATCCCCGGATCGTGGCGGCGATCCGGGAGGTGGACCCAGAGACCCCGATCCTCGTCGGCGGGAACGGCTATAGCTCGGTGGAGTGGCTTCCGTATCTTGCGGTATCAGATGCCCCTCACATCGTTTACGTGGTCCACCAGTACGAGCCCGGTCTCTACACCCACCAATGGTGGGAGAGCCGTGATTGCTACTATCCCGGACGCTGCGATGTGGACTGGGATGGACGCCCGGAGCGCTTCGACAGTGACTGGCTCGAGGGGCTTTTCGGGGTGATAGACGGTTTCGTGGCCCGACACGGCGTCCCCGTGGCGGCCACGGAGTTCGGCGTCATGCGTTGGGTTCCCGGGGCGGCCCGGTTCATCCGGGATGAGATGGAGCTCTTCGAGGTCCGGGGGATGAACCACGCCATCTGGTTGTGGGAGTGCTCCTGGGAGCCTTATGTGAGCTCGGTGGACGCCTTCAACTTCCGCCACGGGCCCGATCCCCGCGTTCACCGGGATGCGGAGGAGAGCTCCCTCATCCACGTGATCAAGGCGTTCTGGGGCCGAAACCGGCTCCGGCCGGGACACAAGGGGTGAAATAGAAAGCACAAGGAGGTGGAGAATGCGTTTGGCCAAAGCGGCACCGTTTGTTCTTCTGTTAATAGGTCTTTGGAGTTCGTGTTTTGGGGAGGGATGGGCGATCAGGTCCCAGACGAGTTTCTCCTTGGAGGGTGTGCAAGGGACGCCCCACAGCCTCTCCCCGGATGGGACGGTGATCCTCAGCGCGGGAAACGAGGCGGGCCTTTGCCTCTACCGCGCCGCGGACCTTTCGCCCCTGGGCTGCTACAAGCCGTCGGAGGGGACGGAAAGCCGGCTTTGGCTCAGGTTCCGTTCCATCACCTGGTCCCCGGATAGTGAATACGTGCTTTTCTCCGCGGCCGCGGGAGAACTTTGGCAGGTCGAGGTGAGCACGGGGAAGTTGGAGCGGCTCCCCGCCTCAGCTCCGGCGGAGTACGCGGCCTATTCCCCGGATGGGAGTCGTCTGGCGGTGGGCGGTGGAGGGTATATCGTGGTGGCCCCGCCGGGGGCGCTGGCGGAGGTGACACGGGAGGCCCCGGTGGCCCGCTACGAGGGGGTCCTCAGGGGCCTCGTCTGGCGCGGGGGTAGCCTCTACTACGGCGTCCTCGCCCCGGACCGGAGTACCTTCCAGCTTTGGGCCGTCTCCCCTCGGGGCGATGCCTCGCCGGAGCTTTTGTGGTCCTATCCCTATCCGGAGCTCCTCCTCGTGGACGTCTCCCCGGATGGCCGCTACGCGTGGGTCGGGGCCGCCTTGGTGGACCTCGAAGTGGGGGAGATCGTGCGGGTGCTGGAGAAAGGGAGCGTCCAGAGCTTTGCGTTTTCATCGGACGGGGCTTCCTGGCTTTACGTCTACTCCACGGTGGCGGACCTGAAGCAGGTTTGGGTCTTGGCGGTGCGGCGGGCCGGGGCCCCAGAGGAGGAGGTGCTCCTGGAGCTTGAAAAGCCCATCCAGATCCTGGGCTGGGCATCCACGGGGCGGGTGGCCCTTTTCCTCTCCCACAGCCGTGAGCCGGGGCTCATGGTGGTGGACCTCGTGGCCGCGGACTGCGGCTGCGGGCACTAGGGGGCGAAAAGGAGGATGGATGTCTTCGCTGGCGCGGCATGGGGTCAAAGGCACCGCGGCGGGTCGTGGGCGGGGGAAGATCGCCCGGGACCACGGACTCCCGGGGGCCGCTCCCGAGGTCGGCGTCGCCAAAAGTAAAGACTTGACCCCAAAGCTTTTGCTTTTGGCGGCTTTGATTACCCTGCTCAGCGGATGGGTGCCGGGGCAGGCGAGCCCCCATTGCCCGGCGATCGACGTCCAGACGATCCCCGGCGGCGCCACCTTTGTGACCTGGATCCCCTCGGAGGCGGCTCCCGAGCGGGGGATCGTGGTGCGCCTCCTCTTCCCGGAGCGGCCCCGATACCCGGAGGGGACGGCCGCGGTGGTGGAGGTGCCTGGGGCGGATTCCCCGGGAGGGGTGGAGCTCCCACGCCTCCCTGGGCCCGATCCCTACCTCACCCAGGGCCTAGTAAGGGTGCTGTTCGCCTTCCCCGGAGGCGGGAGGCCCCCGCTCCGCTCGGGCGGCACCTACGACCATCGGGGGATGAACTCCCTCCGGGCCCTGCGGGATGTGGTGCGTTTTTTGCGGGGGGAACTTTCCGACGAGAACGGCTGCCACATCTCCGACCTCCTTCCCTATCCCCTTCTGCAGGTGGGCCTGATCGGGTTCTCCAACGGAGGGAACACCGCGGTGGTGGCCCTGGGCCTCTTCGGGGAGGAGATGGAGGTGGACTGGTACGTGGGCTGGGAGAACCCCGCCGGGGTGCAATTCACCACTGTGGACCTGGGCTCGCGGGAAAGGCCCAACCCGGCCTATGTCCCGGGGTCCTGCCGGTTGACGCCCGAGGGCGTCCGGTGTGATGTGGATTACAGCCGCCTCCGCTGGGATCCGGCCGCCCGGGCCCGGGGGCCCCAGAGGACCCACGGCGCGCTCTACCACGACCTCGACGGCGACGGACGCTACGGCCCCGGGGATTATGCTCTAGGCGCGTACACGGGCACGTTCGCGGGTCGAACGAAGCGGGTCTATTCCACCGCCGCCCTGGAAGCCGCCGTCGCCCGGGGTTTGTTCGAGCCCTGGCCGGAGGACGTGGCCACCTTGGAGGAAGCCCGCGAGTTCTGGTCCATCCGCGACATGAGCCGCTATTGCGACGAGGCCATCGCGAAACGTCCAGAACTCCGGGCCATCGTGATCGGCTCTGTGGAGGACCACGTACAGGGGACACCGGATTACCCGCACATCGTGCTGCACTACCGGGGCTGGATGGAGGCTGGGATCCGTTGGATCCGGCTCAACCCCGATGCGGCCTACGTCCAGGCGGTCTTGGGACGTTCCGTGCAGGCCGCCGACAACGACGCGAACACGCCCATAACCTATGAGAACATCGCGGGATCCCTGGAGCCGGAAACGATCCCCGATCCTATCGCCCAGGTCGCGGCCGTCCTGGAGCTTGCGGACCGCCTCCGCTTCGACGACTGGGCACCGGACTTGGACCGGGTGCTTGCGGAGGGCCCCCAGGGGGTGCTTTCGGAGCCTCGGCCCACCGACGGGGCCGCAGGGGTCCTCCGTCTCCCCCACGCCGTGGCCCGCCTCCCCCAGGGAGGCACGTTGATCTGCGATGGGAGTTCCTCCCCGCCGGCCATGGGTGGCCCCCGCGGTGGGCGGATCCTCATCCTGAACCCCGCGGGAAGCCTCGTGTGGGAGTACTCGGCCGGGCTTAACTTCCCCCACGATGCCGAACTAGATCCCTCCGGGGAGCGGTTGCTCATCGCCGATACCGGAAACGACCGTGTGATCGAGGTGGAGATGCGTTCGGGGCGGGTGCTCTGGGACTCCAAGGGGATATCCTTTTCCGACGGCTCTTCCCTGCACTACCCCAACGACGCCGACTACCTCCCCGATGGTGGGATCCTCATCACCGACCGGGATAACCACCGGGTGCTCGTGATCGACCGCGAGGGGAGAGTGGCGTGGCAATTCGGGGAAACAGGGGTCCCCGGGAGCGACCACCGCCACCTGCGCCGTCCCCACAACGCCGATTTGCTTCCAAATGGAAACGTCATCATCGCCGACTCGGGAAACGACCGAGTGATCGAGGTCTCTCCCGCCGGGGAAATCGTGTGGGAGTTCTCCGGGGGGCTCTCCTGGCCCCGGGATGCAGACCGGCTGGAGAACGGGAACACCCTGATCACGGACTCCAAGAACCACCGGGTGATCGAGGTGATCCCTGAGGGGCAGGTGATCTGGGAATTCACGGACCTGGTGCTTCCCTACGAGGCGGATCGTCTGAAGAGCGGGAACACATTGATCGCCGACTCCGAGGGCCGGCGGGTGGTGGAGGTCTCCCCGGGAGGGGAGGTGGTATGGAGTTATCCCGGGGATCCGGGGTCCCACGCTGGGGCTCCGGAAGAGCCTGAGTGGGAATGGGCTTGGGTGCGCGATAGCGAGGACCACCGGATCTACACGGCCTGGTGGAGGCCCCCGGGGGACGGGCCGTTCCCGGCGGTAGTGTTCGTCCCCGCCATCGGCCCAGGGGTCCCGGCGCTCCGCCATGCCGCCTTTCGGGAGCTCGCCCGGGACGGGTTCGTGGTGGCCTCGTTCAATCCCGAGGGCCGGGGCCGACCCGGGGAGGACCTGAGCGAGGGCGAGGAGACCTGTCAGGGGCCCAACCAACAGGAAGACCTCGCCGCGGTGGTGGAGTACCTGGCCTCCCTTCCCTACGTCGACCCGGGGAACATCGGTGTGGTTTCCTTCTCCGGGGGGAGCCTGTTGGCGGGACCGGCCCTGGGCCGTTGGCCCGAGCTCCCGGTAGCCTACTGGATCGACGGTGAGGGGCCCCACGACGGCTCCATCATCCTGGGGGCTCCCTGTGGCCATCCCAACACCCGGGTCGACCCCTCCCCTGAGAACACGGCTTTCTGGGAGGAGCGTGCCCCAGTTCGCTTCATCGGGAGCTTCCGTGGGATGTATCTCAGGGTCCAAGCGGAGGTCGACCACGCTCAAGGGGACTACCACCAGCACGCCCTGGCCATGGTGGACGCGGCCCTGGCGGGGTGTGTGCCCTGGGTCAGGGTGAACGGTGAGGACATGGGGAACCCGGTGAACGCACGCTACCCCCTGGACGACCCCTCTCGCTGGCCTAAATGGATCCCCGGGCGCCTGCAGGATCATCCTGGAGGTTGGCATGGGGTGCTCGCCCGCTACGTCCGGGAGATGGCCGCCCTCGTCGCCGCAGGCCAGGAGATCCAGGAGTTCCCCCGTTTCGCGCGCACGGGCGAGGAACCAGTGTTGGAGCCGGGGGATGACCTTTGGGAGTCGGTGGACGTCCTTTCCTGTGAGGTTATGTGGGACGACGACGCGGGGCTTTTCCGCATGTGGTACACGGGCTTCGACGGGGAGCGCTACGCCATCGGCTACGCCGAGAGCTCGGACGGGATCCACTGGGAGAGGTACCCCGGGAACCCGGTGCTTTCCTCCACCGGGCTCGGATGGGAGCGGGAGGGGGTGGGCTTTCCCACGGTGATACGTGTGGATGGGAGATACTACATGTACTTCACGATGCTCAAGCGCGCCCGGGCCCACCGGGACGCCGCCATCGGCCTTGCGATCTCGGACGACGGTGTACACTGGGAGCGCGTGGGGCCGGTGCTCCTTCCGGGCTCCGCAGGGGCCCGGGATTCCCGGGCGGCCGTGAGCCCCGAGGTGTTCATCTCCGGGGATGGTACCTGGCACATGCTCTACGCCGGAGGGCGGGATTTCCCCGGGGACCACGACGGCCGCTGGGCGATCCTTCACGCGGAAAGCGAGGACGGGATCCACTGGCGCGCCGATCCCGAGCCGGTGATCGTCGGGGAGCTGGTGGGCATGGAGGATGTCCTCAACCCGGAGATCCTGGTACTCCCCGACGGCCCTTATTGGCTCGCCTTCTCCGCCCGGGTGGAGCATTCCCACTTCCACCTCTTCCTCGCCCGCTCGTGGGACTTCCTACACTGGACCCTCCTTTCGCGGGAGGAGCTGCTTGATCGGGGGTCCCGGGGGAGCTTCGACGAGAAGGCACTCAACCATCCCGCCCTCGTCCTTCGCGGCGACAAGCTCTTCCTCTTCTACACGGGCTACAACCGGCGGAACCGTCGGGCCATTGGGTTGGCCACTGCCTACGACGGGATCTACCTGTGGAGGATAGGCCGATGAAGTTTTTCGGCCCCCGTTAAGGAGGTGGAAGATGTGGCGGTTGGTGATCGCGGGATTAACGGTGGGGATGGTGCCGGAGATCTTATTTGCTAAGAGACTTCACTTTCAACGAGATGGGTTCACCCTCCCCAATGACCTCCAGGGTCTGGGCCTCGCGTGGGCTCCCGATGGGGAGGATCTCGTCGTCCTGGGTATCGGCCGGGGTGGGATAGGAGTGGCCGAGCTACGATCGGTGGGCGGGCGAAGGCACTGGCGCGTTTCAGGTTTCCCGCTTTGGGTGCCGTCCTGGCGCCACGCTGCCTTCTCGCCGGATGGGGAGGCCGTTGCCGTGGGGGCCACCGACAGCCTGCGTTTCATCGCGGCCTTCAGCGGGATGGAGATCGCGCGCCCTCCTATGGAGGAGGAGATCGTTTGGCTCGGATATCTGGAGCATGGCCGTCTCGCGGTCGTCGTAGTTCAAGGCGAAACTTTACACATCGAGCTGCGGGATGGCACCGGGGGTCTCGTTTCGCGAGAAGGCATCTCCCCCTGGCGTCTTCCCCCGCACCATCTCACCGGGCAGTTCTCCCTCTCCCCCGACGGCCGTTACCTCCTTTATCCCGGCGGGGAGCGTGCCCTTCGGCACGGCTTTTGGATCGTGAACCTCCTCCGTCGGGACACCGGGGAGAGGTTGAGCTGGGACCTCACGGAGCACTTGCCTTGGCTGGGAGAGGCGGGCTACATCGAGGCCCTGGCCCTCCGGCCGGACGGCGGGGAGATCGCCGTGGCCCTGACGTTGCGGGAGCCCGGGCGCCCGGATCTCTTCCTCCTGGACGTGGCCTCTGGGAAGATAAAGGGTGTCCGCCTTCCCGGGGACGCGGAGAGCTTTTCTGTGAACGCCTTGGCCTACAGTCCCGACGGGAAACGGTTGGCAGCCGCTTCCGCCAAGTGGCTCTGCGTTATCCAAGGGGAGGAAGTCCAGGCTTCATGGGATGTCTCCGGGATCTTGGACATGGCCCTCTCCCCGGACGGGGGAACACCTCGCCGCCATCACTGCGGATGCGGTCCTCGTCTTCCGTCTGGGGCCATGACTTCCGTTGCGAACTAGGAGGCAAGGATGAAGAAAAAAATCCTCCTGGGGCTTGCCGCCGGGGCGGCCGCCGCCGTGGGAATTCTGTTCGCCTTGGGTGTGTTTTCCTCAGCGGACCAGTTCTTGCTCCCCGAGGGAGCGAGCGGCGCTGGGATCGTGTGGACCCCGGACGGCAAAGGCCTCCTGATCTTTTACCGGGGCGACAGTGGGGACGGGGTAGAGCTCCGCCTCCTGCCCCGGTGGCGAGTGCGCTGGCGGGTGGAAGACTTGGATCTTCCCGACATTCCATTCGAGTTCCAAAACCGCTTCGCCGCCTTCTCCCCCCAAGGGGATCTGGTGGTGGTCGGGGAGACGAACGCGATCCGGATCCTCGACCTCGGCACCGGGAAGGAGCTCTCCCGCTGGCCGTTGGATGGGGAGGCCTTTTACCTGTGCACCACCGCTTCGGGAAACTTCGTCGGTCTGGTTTACAAGGAGGAGACGCTATACCTGGAGCGGCGGAGCTGGGAGGGGGAACTCCTCTCCCGCGAAGAGATCCCCCACGTCAGGAACAGCCACGCCGCCCTTTCCCCCAACGGACGCTTCCTTGCCTACGCGGGCAGCGCGTACGAGATAGGTGGGACCAGCGTGGTGAACCTCTGGGACCTAGAGACGGGGACGGAGCGGAGTTGGAACCTGGAGGATTTCTTGCCGGGGCTGCGGGAGTGGGGCACCGTGACCGGGGTCGCCCCGCGGCCGGATGGAGGGGAGATCGCCATTGCCCTCGGGTCGTACGAAGTCGGCCATCCCTTCCTTTTGAGCTTGGACACCGGTTCCGGCTCACTAACCGAGCTACCCCCTCCTAATGTCCCCTTGGACATATCGGGGGAAAGGATCTGGTTCTCCCCCCTAGCCTATAGTCCCGATGGGATGCGGCTCGCGGTGTCGCCTGGCCTACGGATGGTCTGCGTGGTGGACTCGGGGGAAACCCGGGTGCTGTGGGAGGACGGGGCGGTGGCCCTGACCTTCTCCCCGGACGGCCAATACCTCGCGTTCGCGGCCGGCCGGAAGATCGTGGTCCTCCCGGTGGCGGATGGAAAACGCGGCTATCGGTCAAGGGGGTAGGAGATGAACTCCAGAAAAGCCTTCGTTTCGGTGGCGAAAGGGCTGGGGTTGGTATCGGTGCTTTTCCTGCTCGTCGCCACGGCCCTTCATCCCTCCAGGCCGCTTCAGCTGGCCTCGCTGGGGACGGCCACAGGCTGCCTCGCTTTGCTTGCGGCCCGTTTGGCTGCAAAGCGTCAGAGGATGTCGCGTTGGGTCGGCGGGTTTAGCCTGCTTCTCGTGGGGGCCTCGATCTGGTGGATTATCTGGGTCCCCCACCTATTTCTTCCGGTTCCCTTACAGGTGGCCTCCCGCACCTTGGGCGTGGGGGGTGGGCTCATCGCCGCGGCGGGGCTCTACCGTTTCCTTCCCAAGAGGTTGAAGGTGCTTGGGTGGCTGTTCCCGGCGCTGCTTTTGGCCCTCACCTTCGTCCTTCCCTGTGGGCCCGAAAGGTGGGACCTCGGGCCGTGGACGCCGGATGAAGTCCAGTTCACCCCGCACGGAAAGCTCTTGGTGCGGACCGAGGAGGGTCCGGTCCTTCTTTACGACTTCCCCTCCGGCACCGTGGAAGCGGTGTTAGCAAGCAGCGCCCCCTCAGTGGGGGGCCCTCCCACCTTCGGGACCACCCTCCCGGGGTGGACCTTCGGGCTGGCGGCACTGGAGTCCGAGGGCAGGGTGCGTGTCCAGACATTCCCCCCAGCTGCGGGATGGCCGGAGAGCGGACACGAATATGCGATCCAAACCGGCCCAACGCCGATCGCCATCACCTCGGGCCCGAAAAGCACCTTTCTCGCCGTATATCAAACCCTCGAGGGGAAGGCTTGGGTGGAGCTGAAGGATTTGTATTGGAATACAGTGTCCGGCCCGATCGAACTTCCGGGTTTCTTGGGCGCCGTACTCGAGGGACCTTGGAAGCGCGCACTTTCGGATCTGTTGGGGGCGATCGCGATTCCAGCCGACGCACGGACGAAACTCGCCTATTTGGGCATAAGCACGAAAGGGCTCGACGTGCGGGTGGTGGACCTCGCCACCGGGGAGAGCCGCATAATCGACATCTCCCAGGAGCTGGTGGAAGCCGGCGGAGGGGAAAAAAGCTACGTCGGCACCATCGCCTTCTCCCCCGACGGTGAGGTGCTCGCCCTGGGGCTTTCCTGGAAAGGGGAAGCCATGCCCCCGGGGTTGGTATGGCTGGTGGACCTGGAGGGCCGGGTGCTCGCCCGGTTCCTTGCCCCCACGCAGGAGGAGTTGGAGGGCGACCCCTACATTTCGGAGCTGGCCTTTTCCCCGGATGGCAAGATGATCGCGGCCCAGATCGGCTACATAGTCTCCCGGCTCAGCGTGATCCAGGTGGACTCGGGAGCGGTGCAGGACCTCCCGCTGGGCGACCGGGGCTTCGGGGAGATCGCTTTCTCCCAGGACGGGGAGTACCTCGTGGCCGCCGCTTACGATGGGATCTACCGGTGGCGGATCGGACGCTGAACTTTAAGGACGCGGCGAGACATCGGCCACGGGGTCGGTATTCGGGATCCCTTTTCCGGATGGCGTCCATCAGGAAGGGCTCGTTTCCGCCAGGCTGGCCCTAGAAGGTGCTGAGCAGATGGCCCTTTCACGAATCCTCGAGCTCACTGTAGATACATCTTTCCCAGATCAAATCAGGCGTTTTATTCCCACGTGGTAGACTCCGTTTCCCCTTCAAGGCCCGACTTGTCAGTGATCCTCCACGTCAGTTGTCTTTTCCCGCTTCACCTTCCCAGGTTCGCGATCGGTCTCGGTTTTTTCACCCTTCTAGGAACCGCGAGGCCGCTTCGACATAAATGTGGGTCGCGGCAACCAGTTCGGCCACGTCTACGGACTCCCCTTCGGTGTGGGCCTGGGTCGCGGAGCCGGGGCCGCAGATCACCGTGGGGATGCCCCCGGCCCGGGACAAGGCTCCATCGGTGCCGTAGCTCAAGCCCACGAGCTCGGGCTCCTTCCCCCGAACGGCCCGACACGCTCCGATCACGGCCCGTACAACGGGCTCGTCCGTCCCCACTTCGAGGGGCGGATACGACTGCACAAGCCTCATCTCCACCGCGAGTTCGGGATGCTCCCGCTTCAAGTTCCCCACGAGGGCCCTCAGCTCCTCCGTCGCCCCCTCCGGGGTCTCTCCGGGAAGGAGGCGCCGGTCCACCTGGATGGTGCAGCGGGCGGGGACCACGTTCGGACGTGTGCCTCCCCGGATCAACCCCACGTTCACCGTGCCCGGCCCCAACAGGGGATGGGGCCTTTCCCGCAACGCGGCCGCCAATTCCTCCTGTATGGCCCTCACCAACAGGGCCATGTAGTACACGGCGTTCACCCCCCGCTCGGGGGTGCTGCCGTGGGCGGGCCTCCCGATGGTGGTGAGCTCGATCCAAGCCCCGCCCTTATGAGCTATCCCCACCTCCAGGGAGGTGGGCTCCCCCACTATGCAGCCGGCGATGCGATCCCGATGGCGCGCCATGAATCGCCGCATCCCCAGGAAGCCCGTCTCCTCGCCCACCGTGGCCAGGAAGAGCAGCGGGCCGGCCGGCCCCTCCCTCGTCAGGGCCTCCAGGGCGCAGACCATGGCGGCCAGGGCCCCCTTCATGTCGCAGGCCCCCCGCCCGTAAAGCCGCCCTCCCTCCACCCGGGGCCGGAGCTGGTCCGGGGAATCCGGGGGGACGGTGTCCATGTGTCCGCAGAACATCAAGGTCTTCCCCTTCCCGGGCAGGTGAGCTATTAGGTTAGGCCGGCCGGGCTCCACCTCCTCCAGGGAGACCTCAAATCCGATCGCCCGGAGGCGGCGGGCCAGGAACCGGGCCAGCTCCTCCTCCCGCTCGTAGCTCGGGATGGAGACCAGCTCCGCCGCCAGATCCACCACCTTGCTCTCCATCCTCTCCACCGCTTTACCCTCCATCGCCTTCCTTTCCGTGAGGCAGGGCCCATATGAAAAAGGGGGCGCCAGAGCGCCCCCCTTGCGGACTCACCCAACCTCCGATTTTTCAGCCTTCCTTGAGGGCGGCCTGGGCCGCGGCCAGGCGCGCCACCGGAAGCCGGAAAGGAGAGCACGATACGTAATCCAACCCCACCCCGTGGCAGAAGTGGACCGACCGGGATTCGCCCCCGTGCTCTCCGCAGATCCCGACCTCCAAATCAGGCCGGGTCGCCTTCCCCCGCTCGGTGGCAATCTTCACCAGCTCCCCTACCCCCCGGGTGTCCAACGTGGCGAAGGGATCGTCCGGCAGGATCTTCTTCTCGATGTACTCCCCGATGAACTTGGCCACGTCGTCCCGGGAGAAGCCGAAGGTCATTTGGGTGAGGTCGTTGGTGCCGAAGGAGAAGAACTGGGCCTCCTTAGCGATCTCGTCGGCAGTGAGGGCGGCCCGGGGGATCTCGATCATGGTCCCCACCTGGTACTGGACCTCCACCCCCTCCTCCTCCATCACCCGCTTGGCCACCCGGTCCACCAGCTCCCGCATCGCCCGCATCTCGTTCACGTGGGCCACCAGGGGGATCATCACCTTGGGATAGGGGCTTCTGCCCCGCTTCTTCAGCCGGCAGGCGGCCCGGAAGATGGCCTGGGCCTGCATTTCATAGATGTCCGGGTGGGTGAGCCCCAGCCGCACCCCCCGGTGCCCCAGCATGGGGTTCATCTCCCGCAACGCCTCGATCCGGGCCCGCAGCTCCTCCGGGGAGACCCCGAACTCGGAGGCGATCTCGTTGATCTTCTCCTCCTCTTGGGGCTTGGGCAGAAACTCGTGCATGGGGGGGTCCAGCAGGCGGATGATCACCGGTTTTTCATCCATGACCTCGAGCAGGCCCTCGAAGTCGGCCACCTGCATCTCCGCCAGCCGCTTGAGGGCCTGGCCCCGCTCGGCGGGGTGTTGGGCGATCAGGGCCCGCTGCATGTGGGGGAGGCGATCCTCGGCGAAGAACATATGTTCGGTGCGGCAGAGGCCGATCCCCTCGGCGCCGAAGGCCAGGGCCACCTGCGCCTGGTCCGGCTTGTCGGCGTTGGCCCGCACCCCCAGCTTACGCCGCTCGTCCGCCCACCCCATGAGCTCGGCGAACACCTGGTAGATGGGGGCCTCCTCCGGGGCCCTCTTGCGCTCGATGAGCACCTGGATCACCTCGGAGGGGATGGTGCGCACCTTCCCCTCCAGCACCTCGCCGCTGAACCCGTCGATGGAGATCCAGTCGCCCTCCTTGAGGGTGACGTCCCCGGCAGTCACCGTGCGGGCCTCATAGTCGATGTGCAGGGCTTCGCAGCCCACCACCGCTACCTTGCCCTCCTGGCGGGCCACCACTGCGGCGTGGGAGGTGAGGCCGCCCCGGGCGGTGAGGATGGCCTGGGCAGCGAGCATCCCCTCGATGTCCTCCGGAGAGGTCTCCTCCCGCACCAACACCACCGGGCCTTCCTCCGCCCGCTTCACCGCGTCGTCGGGGAAGAAGGCGATGCGGCCGGTGGCAGCTCCCGGCCCCGCCGCCAGCCCCTTGGCGATCACCTTCGCCTTCCTCTTCTCCTCAGGGTCGAAGATGGGCTGGAGGAGCTGGTACACCTGCTCGGCGGGGTCGATCCTGAGGATGGCCTCCTCCTTTGTGATCAACCCCTCCCTCACCATCTCCACTGCGATCCTGACCGCGGCGAAGCCGGTGCGTTTTCCGGTGCGCGTCTGAAGGAGGTAGAGCCTGCCGTCCTCGATGGTGAACTCCAGGTCCTGCATGTCCCGGTAGTGCCGCTCCAGCTTCTCCCGGATCTGGAGGAGTTGGTCGTAGATCTCGGGCATCTCCTCCTGCAGCTTGGCGATGGGCTTGGGGGTGCGGATCCCGGCCACCACGTCCTCGCCTTGGGCCGCCAGCAGGTACTCCCCGTAAAGCACGTTTTCGCCGGTGGCCGGGTCCCGGGTGAAGGCCACCCCGGTGCCGGAGCGCTGGTTGAGGTTGCCGAACACCATGGCCTGGACGTTCACCGCGGTTCCCAAATCGTCTGGGATGCGGTACTGGCGCCGGTAGACCCGGGCCCGCTCGTTATTCCAGGAGCGGAACACCGCCCGGATCGCCCCCCACAGCTGCTCCCAGGGGTCCTGGGGGAACTGCTGGCCCCGGTCCCGGTAATAGGCCTTGAAGGCCTCTATCAGCTCCCGCAGGTCCTCGGCGGTGAGCTCCAGGTCGGTGTCTACCCCCTTCTTCCGCTTGAATTCCTGCATCAGCTGGTCGAAGGGGTCGCCCCGCTCGTCCTTGAACCCCAGCACCACGTTGCCGTACATGGCGATCAGGCGCCGGTAGGAGTCGTAGGCGAACCGGGGATCGATCTTGTCGGCGAGGCCTTCCACCGAGGTGTCGTTCAGGCCCAGGTTGAGGATGGTGTCCATCATCCCGGGCATGGACACCGGAGCCCCGGAACGCACCGACACCAGCAAGGGATTCTCCGGATCTCCCAGCCGCCGCCCGGTCTCCTCCTCCAGGAAAGCGATCCCGGCCTTCACTTCCTCTTCCAGACCCTCGGGGAACCGCTCCCCATTCTGATAATAGAAGCGACACACCTCGGTGGTGATGGTGAACCCTGGGGGGACAGGGATGCCGATGCGAGCCATCTCCGCCAGGTTGGCCCCCTTGCCCCCCAACAGCGCCTTGAGCTCAGCGCTGCCATCCGTCCTCTCGCCTCCGAACAAGTACACCAGCTTTTTCATGCTCACCTCCGTACCAGGGCTCGGGCGAAGTCCCGGGCCCGGAAGGGAACCAGATCGGAAAGTGCCTGCCCCACCCCCAGCCAGAGGATGGGTATGCCCAGGGCCCGCCAGATGGGGAGGACTGCCCCCCCCTTGGCCGACCCGTCCAGCTTGGTCACCACCAGCCCGGTGAGCCCCACCGCCTGGTGGAACAGCTCCGCCTGGGAGATGGCATTTTGGCCCACGGTAGCGTCCACCACCAGCAGCCGTTCCTCCGGGGGACGCCCCTGCAGCTTCTCCACCACCCGGCAGATCTTGCCCAGTTCCTCCATCAGCGGCCGCTTGGTCTGCAGGCGCCCGGCGGTGTCCACCACCAGGTAGCGATGGCCCTGGCTGCGGGCGTGGGCCAGGGCATCGTGCACCACCGCCCCCGGGTCGGCCCCAGGGCGGTGGGCGATCACCTCCAATTGGGCCTCCTCCCCCAGGCGCCGGAGCTGATCGATGGCCGCCGCCCGGAAGGTATCCGCCGCCGCCAACAGCACCCGCTGCCCCTGCCCGGCCAACCACCGCCCCACCTTCACACAAGTGGTGGTTTTTCCGGAACCGTTGACCCCTACGAACAGGAGCACCCCGGGGCTGCCCTCCGGCGGGGACCAGGGCCGCTCTGCCCCGGACAAGAGCTCCCCCACTGCCTCCTCCAGGGCCGCCTGCACCTCTTCCCACGCGGGGGACTGGCCATCGAAGCGCTCCCGCAGCCGGCTCACCAGCTCCCCGGCCAGCTCCGGCCCCACGTCGGCGGCCAGCAGCAAGTCCTCCAGCTCCTCCCAAGTCTCCTGCGTCAGGGCCCCCTGCCCCCGCACCGCCGCCTCGATGGGGGCCAACAACCCCTCCCTGGTCCGGGCCAAACCCTGCTTCAGCTTCTCCCACAGGGCCATCTACATCTCCTCCGGGGCAGACACCCCCAGCAGGGAAAGCCCCCGCCGCAGCACCAGTTGGATGCCAGAAAGGAGGGCCAACCTGGCCAGGGTGGCCTCCCCTTGGCCCAGAATCCGCACCCGGCTGTAGTAAGGGTGGAACAGGCCCGCCACCCCCTCCAAGTACTCACACAGAAGGTGGGGGGAGAACTCGCTGGCCTGGAGGATCACATCCGGAAACCGGTCCAGCTCCTTGATCAAAGCGAGCTCCTCCGGATCGGTCAGGAAAGATAGATCTGCTTCGGTCACGCCTAATGCGTCACGCCTCGCGGATTCCCCCGCCTCCCGGAAGATGGAGGCGATGCGGGTGTGGGCGTACTGCACATAGTAGACCGGGTTCTCCATGCTGGTCTTCTTGGCCAGTTCGTAGTCGAAGGTGAGGTGGCTTTCGGGCTTCCTCCGCACCATGAAGTAGCGCACTACATCCCGGCCCAACTCGCTTATCAGGTCTCCCAGGCGGATGAACCGGCCGGCCCGGGTGGACATCTTCTCCACCCCTGCCCGGCCCTTGAGGGTGACGAACTGGTGGACGCAGTAGTGGAGGAAATCATCAGGGTAGCCCAGGATCCTCAGGGCCAGCTTCACCTGCTGTTGCTCCTCGGCGTGATCTGCCCCCTGGACGTCGATCACCCGGGCGAAGCCCCGGCGGAACTTGTCCACGTGGTAGGCGATGTCCACCATGAGATAGGTGGGGGTGCCGTCAGAGCGGATCAGCACCGGGTCCCGGGCGAGCCCGTGTTCTTTGGATCGCATCCAGAAGGCGCCTTCCCGCTCGTAGACGGCGCCCCGCTCCCGCAGGGCCTCGAAGGTTTCCCGCACCAACCCCCGCCGGTGCAGGTCCCCCTCCCGAGTCCAGACGTCGAAGGAAACCCCGAACGCCTCCAGGTCCTCCTGGATCAGGCGCAGCATGCGGCCCACCGCCTCCCGGCGGAAGGCCTCTTTTGCGCCCGCGTCCCAGCTCGGGTAGCGGTCCCCCCATTTTTCGGCCAGTTCCTCCCCGATGGGGATCAGGTAGTCCCCCTGGTACCCCCCCTCTGGGAGGGGGGTCTCAGCCCCCAATGCCTGCCGGTACCGAGCCCACAGGGACTGGGCCAGGAGGTCGATCTGCCGGCCCTCGTCGTTTAGGTAGTACTCCCGAGTTACCTGCCACCCCAGGGCCTGAAACAGGTTGGCCAGCACGTCCCCCAGGGCCGCTTGGCGGCCATGGCCCACGGTCAGGGGGCCGGTGGGGTTGGAGGAGACGAACTCCACCTGGAGGCTCCTCCCCCGGCCCAGGTCCCGCCGGCCATACTCCTCCCCCGCTTGCAGGATCTCCTTCAGGAGCCGGTGCAGGGCGTGGGGGGCGAACCTGAGGTTGACGAACCCTCCCACCGCGGCCGCTTCTGCCAGCTCCGGGTGTCCGGCCAGGGCACCGGCGATCTTGCTGGCCACCTCCTGGGGGGAGCCCCCCAGCTCCCTCGCCAATACGAAGGCCACCCGGCTGGAGATGTCTCCGAACTCGGGGCGAGTCCTTTCCACTGGCAGGGGTTCAGGGCAGACCATCCCCAGCTCCTGGAGGGCTTGGGAGATGGCGGCCCTGGCGCGGGCCTCGAGCTGCATTTACTTTTCGATCACAAACCTAAGCCCGGTCTTAAGTTCCCCCCCGATCTCCACGTCGATGAAACCGGGGACCACCTTGATCTCCGCCTCCCCTTCCCGCTCCACCAACCGGCGGGCGATGGCGATGGCTTTGACGGCTTGGTTCACGGCGCCAGCTCCGATGGCGTGGGCCTCCACGATGCCGTCGTTCTCCAGGGCCCCGGCAATGGCCCCAGCCACCGCATTGGGATTGGAACTCGACGCGACCTTGAGGATCTCCATCTGCGGCCTCCTTTTCGGCCCGTGTCGGGCAGCTCTCGTTGCGTCGTCACCCCGATTATATCACCCCCACTCGGCCTGCACCGGGGGAACAGGAGGGGGACTTAACGAATCGGCTTCCACCCTGTATAATATTTGAGCGGCCCTTTGGCCGACATCATGTCCTCAAAGGAAAAGGGGGTGAAAGCCGAAGAGCACCTCACCACTCTAAAAACCGAGTTCCAAAGAGAAAAAGGAGGAGTACGTGAAGACAGGCTTTGCTGTGCTGGCTTGCTTGCTGGTAGGTTTGTTTGCCTTCGGGCAAGAGGTGCCCACGGGGGCTTGGGTGGACCAGGTGGTGTTCCAGGAAGTGGCCGACGCTTCCACCGCCTTCGCCATGATCGAGGCCGGGGAGCTGGACCTGTTCGCCTATGCCCTCACCGACGCAGACCTGTTCGCCCGCGCTCAGGCGGCCCCGGAGGTGTTCGACATGGCCCGCGCCTACGGGGTGTACGTGGAGATCACCCTCAACCCCTACGGGCCTGAGTTCAACGACGGCCGCCTGAACCCGTTCTCCGTGCCCGCCATCCGCGAGGCCTTGAACTGGCTCATCGACCGGGAGTACATCGCCGAGGAGATCTACCAGGGTCTGGCCATCCCCCGCTACACCCCGGTGACCCCCACCTTCCCCGACTACCCGCGCTACATCGAGACCTTCCGGGCCATCGAGCTCCGCTACCAGCATGACCCGGACCGGGCCCGGGAGATCATCACCCGGGAGATGGAGGCCTTGGGGGCAGAGCTGGTGGACGGCGTCTGGCATTACAAGGGCGAGCCGGTGGAGATCATCGGCCTGATCCGGGTGGAGGACGAGCGCCTGGAGATCGGCGATTACATCGCCACCTTGCTTGAGGACCTGGGGTTCGTGGTCCGCCGGGACTACAAGACCTCCCGTGAGGCGGCTCCCTGCTGGATCTTCACCGACCCGGCCGAGGGCTGCTTCCACTACTACACCGCCGGTTGGGTGACCACCGCCATCAACCGCGACCAGGGCGGCAACTTCGACTTCTTCTACACCACCCGCGGCCTCCCCTTCCCGCTGTGGCAGGCCTATACCCCGGACCCCGAGTTCGACGAGATCTGTGACCGGCTGGGGCGCCGGGACTTCACCACCCTGGAGGAGCGGGCCGAGCTGTTCGCCCGGGCGGTGGAGCTGGCCCTGAAGGACTCGGTGCGGGTGTGGGTGGTCCACGAGTCCCCCTACTTCCTGTTCCGCAAGGGCCTGTCGGTGGCCTCTGACCTGGCCGGCGGCGTGTACGGCTCCTGGCTGTGGGCCTACGCCATCCGCTGGGAGGGCCAGGTGGGCGGCACGGTCAACGTGGGCGTGATCGACATCATCAACGAGCCCTGGAACCCCATCGGGGGTACCAACTGGATCTACGACATGATGCCCATCCGCGGCACCGCGGACATCCCCACCCTGCCTGACCCCTACACCGGGCTGGTGCACCCGCAGCGGGTGGAGCGGGCCGAGGTCACGGTCAAGGAAGGCCTGCCGGTGGGGGTGACCCTGGACTGGGTGACCTTGGAGTTCGCCCCCGAGATCCAGGTGCCTGAGGATGCCTGGATCGACTGGGACGCCACCGAGCAGCGGTTCATCACCGTGGGCGAGAAGCACCCCGAGGGGCTGACCGCCCTCACCAAGACCGTCATCTACTACTCCGACGACTTCCTGGGCCAGCCGCTGCACGACGGCTCCACGGTGGACATCGAGGACATCGTCCTGGGCATGATCCTGACCTTCGACCGGGCCAAGCCCGAGTCGGCCATCTTCGACGAGTCGGCGGTGCCGGACTTCGAGTCCTTCCAGCAGTACTTCAAGGGCGTGCGGATCATCTCTGAGGATCCGCTCGTGATCGAGACCTACATGGACCTCTGGTACCTGGACGCCGAGTACATCGCCGACGCGGCCACCTGGGACGCCTACTACGGGCAGGGCCCTGGCTTCTGGCACGTGTTGGCCATCGGCATCCTGGCCGAGGGGGCCGGGGAGCTGGCCTTCACCGCGGACAAAGCTGACACCCTGGGCGTCGAGTGGATGAACCTGATCGCCGGGCCCAGCCTGGACGTGCTCAAGGGCTACCTGGACCAGGCCATCGCCGAGACCTTCATCCCCTACGAGCCCACCCTGGGGCAGTACATCACCGAGGCCGAGGCCCAGGCCCGCTACCAGAACCTGTTGAACTGGTACAACGACAAGGGGCACTTCTGGGTGGGCAACGGGCCCTTCTACCTGGCCGACGTGGACCCGGTGGCCGGGATCATCGTGCTTGAGAAGTTCGCCGACTTCCCGGATCCGGCCGACAAGTGGCTGGTGTTCGGGGAGCCCATGATCCCGGAGGTGGAGATCGCCGGGCCGCGGGTGCTGAACGACTTCGGCTCCATCGTGCCGGTGCACGTCACCTTCAAGGGCGAGCCCTATCCCACCGAGTTCGTGGACCAGGTGAAGTTCCTGGTGTTCGACGCCAACCGGGAGCTGGCCTACACCGGGATGGGCGAGTACCTGGGCACGCCTGGGGAGTGGGTGGTGAACCTGCCCGCCAGCGTGGTGAAGGAACTGCCCTCCGGGACCGCCATCCTGGAGGTGGTGGTGACCTCCAAGGCGGTGGCCATCGCCTCGTTCGCCAAGGCCACCTTCCTGGTCCCGTAACCTGAGTCTGGGGCCAAGCGGGGCTGTGGGGCTTCCCACAGCCCCGTTTTCTTTTGGCCCGCTCCTTGAGCGAACCCGGGGGAGGGGGTATACATGGAGCCCATCGCGCTGATGAATTCAAACGGCCCCGGAGGCAAGGTGTCACGGACGAATACGGAGAACCTAATCCGGCTGGTGCGCTACTTCCTCCTGCGGGGGCTGGCCCTGGGAGCAGCCATCGCAGTTGGCATCTACCTCACCGTGTTCATCGCCAACATGGGGGGGTACGTGGACCGGATCCGGGAGGCGGAGATCCGGGAGAAGGTGGGGATGCAGGTGCTGGGGGACCCGGCCTTCCAACAGCTCCCCCCCTCAGAGCAGCGCAAGATCATCGAGCAGCGAGTGGAACTGGAACGGGAGCGGCTGGGCCTAAACCGCCCCTTCCTCCTGCGGAGCGTGGACTACCTGTGGCGGGCCCTGTCCTTGAACTTGGGGCGGGCGGAAAACATCGTCAGCGACTCGGGCTCCAAGCAGGTGTGGCGGATCATCGCCGAGAGGCTCCCGGTGACCTTGCTTTTGTTCGCCACCGCAGACCTCCTGCTCTTCTTCACCGGGATCTTCTTCGCCCTGCGGCTGTCCCGCCGCTACGGCTCCTGGGGGGATCGGTTGATCACCGCCCTGGCCCCCACCTCCGCCGCCCCGGGCTGGTTCTACGGCATCATCCTGATCACCATCTTCGCCGCGGTGCTGCGGGTGCTGCCCTTCGGGGGGATGGTGGACGCCCCGCCGCCGGAGACCCGCTGGGGCTACTCCCTGAGCGTGCTCAAGCACCTGGTGCTCCCGGTGGGGGCCCTTTACATCGAGGAGATCTTCATCGTCATCTACAGCTGGCGCACCTTCTTCTTGATCTTCTCCAGCGAGGACCACGTGGAGCTGGGCCAGGCCAAGGGGGTCCCCCCGCGGCTGCTGGAACGCCGCTACATCCTCCGGCCCACCTTGCCCACCATCATCACCAGCTTCGCCTTGATGCTGATCACCATGTGGATGGGGGCCATCATCCTGGAAAGCGTGTTCTCCTGGCCTGGGTTGGGCAGCTTGCTGGTGATGGCGGTCCAGCAGTTCGACACCCCGGTCATCCTGGGCAGCACCGTGATCTACGCCTACCTTCTGGCCATCACGTTGCTGGTGCTGGATGTGGTGTACGCCATCGTGGATCCGCGAGTTAAATTCGGGGCTGGCATAAGCCAAGCTTGACTTTGCGAGGACTATGTGGAGCTGGGGCGGGCCAAGGGGGTGCCCGGCCGGGCCCTGGAACGCCGCTACATTCTCCGGCCCACCCTCCCGGTGATCATCACGGATTTCGCCCTCATGCTGATCACCATGTGGACGGGGGCCATCATCCTGGAGAACGTGTTCAACTGGCCCGGGCGGTGCAGCAGTTCGAGATCGGGGTGGTGGTGGGCGAAACCGCAATCTACGCCTATCTTCTGGCCATAACCATCCTCGGGCTGGACATCGTGTACGCCATCGTCGACCCCCGGGTGAAGGTGGTGGGCAGCCAGGGCATCGGGTGATCTGCACCCAGGCCGGGGCTGAGCCAGAAAACAGGGTGGTGGTTGAGCTATCCCTGGCCGGTGGTTAGAATGCGTGCGGATCTCGATGCACAAGCAAAATTTACCCAAGAAGGGAGGGAGTCCTGCTGTCCGGTAACGCGTTCCGACTGTTGAAATACTTCCTGCTCCGGGGGCTGGCGCTCATGTTCTCCCTGGTGGTGGGCATGTACCTCACCGTGTTCATCGCCGGCATGGGGGGGTACGTGGACAAGATCCAGGAGGCCCAGATCCGGGAGCAGGTGGGACTCCAGGTGCTGGGGGATCCGGCGTTCAAGCAGCTGCCCCCCTCGGAACAGCGCCGGATCATCGACGAGCGGGTGGAACTGGAACGGCAGCGGCTGGGGCTCGATACCCCGTTCATCCGCCGCAGCGTGGGGTATCTGGTGCGGGCCCTGGGGCTGGATTTGGGCCGGGCCAAGATCATCACCAGCGACTCGGGGTCCAAGGAAGTGCGGTTGATCTTGCTGGAACGGCTGCCATCCACGCTGGTGCTGTTCTCCACCGCCAACCTGCTTTTGTTCTTCGCCACCCTGTTCCTCGGCCTCTACCTGTCCCGCCGCTACGGGTCCATAGCCGACCGGCTGTCGGTGGCCCTGGCCCCCTTGTCGGCCGCCCCGGGGTGGTTTTACGGCATCATCCTCATCCTCATCTTCGCCGCCATGCTCAAGGTGCTGCCCTTCGGGGGGATGGTGGACGCCCCGCCCCCGGACACCACCCTGGGCTATGCCTTGAGCGTGGGCAAGCACATGATCCTGCCGGTCCTCGCTATGTTCGTGTCCGGGTTCTTCATCAGCGTCTACTCCCGCCGCACCTTCTTCTTGATCTTCTCCAGCGAGGACCACGTGGAGCTGGGGCGGGCCAAGGGGGTGCCAAACCGGGCCCTGGAACGCCGCTACATCCTCCGGCCTACCCTGCCCACCATCATCACCCAGTTCGCCCTGATGTTGATCGTGATGTGGATGGGGGCCATCATCCTGGAGACGGTGTTCAACTGGCCCGGGTTGGGCAGCCTCTACTACTCCGCCATCCAACAATTTGAAATCGCCGTCATCCTGGGGGAGACGGTCATCTACGCTTACTTGCTCGCCCTGACCTTGTTCCTGCTGGACATCGTCTACGCCATCGTCGACCCCCGGGTGAAGGTGGGAGCAGGAGCACCGACATGAGAGCAATAATCGCTGGTTTCAAAGAGCTTACCAGGTACAAGTCGGCCATGTTCGGCCTGTTCATCATCGGCCTGCTGGTGGCGATTTCCATCTACACTGTGATCGCCATCCCCTACTCGGAGGCCATCCGCCTGTGGCGGGGCGGGGAAGAGATCTGGCGCGAGTACCCCAGAAACGCATTGCCCAGCTGGGTGAACATCTTCCCCGGGGTGAACCTGCCCAAAACCATGATCTTGTCCACCACCGAGGTGGAGAAACAGGTCCAACCGCTGGGCGGGGGGACGACCAACATCCGGGCGGTGTTGACCTTCGACTACTCTTCCAACACCTTCCCCAAGGAACTGGCCCTGAGGTTCACCGCCACTTACCAGGCCAAGGAGCCCTTCGTGGACGTGCTGTGGATCACCCCGGACGGCCGGGAGTTCCGCCTGGACACCGAGTCCATCTCCCACGAGGAGTGGGTGCTGATTTCCCAAGACACCACCTTGAGGAGGCGGCTGGGCAACCAACCCCCGGAAGTGGGGTTGTTCGCCGACCCGGAGAACCCAGACCGCCCCCTTCAGGGAACTTATCAACTGGTGCTGGATGGGTACGTGTTCGAGGAGGGTTCTGACCTGGACGCCCGGCTGATCATCTATGGGCGGGTGCACGGGTGGGCCGGGACCGACGACCAGCGCCGGGACCTGATGGTGGCCCTGCTGTGGGGCACCCCCATCGCCCTGGCCTTCGGCCTGTTCGGGGCCCTGGTCACCTCGGTCACCAGCCTGATCATCGCCGCGGTGGGGGTGTGGTACGCCCGCTGGGTGGACGCCGCCATCCAGCGCATCACCGAGGTGCGGATGATCTTGCCCACGTTGCCCATCCTGATCATGATCGGCACCTTCTACTCCCGCAGCATCTGGTTGATGTTGGGGGCGATCATCGTGCTCAGCATCTTCGGCTCGGCCATCAAGACCAACCGGGCCATGTTCCTCCAGATGCGGGAGGCACCCTACATCGAGGCCGCCCGCAGCTACGGGGCCAGTAACCTCCGGATCGTGTTCCGCTACCTTATCCCCAAGGCCATCCCCTTGCTCATCCCCAGCTTCGTGATCATGATCCCCAGCTTGGTGTTCCTGGAGGCGTCACTGGCCTTCATCGGGCTGGGTGACCCGGTGCTCCCCACCTGGGGCAAGGTGCTGCAGAACGCGTCCTCCGGCGGGGCCCTGTACAAGGGCTATTACTACTGGGTGCTGGAACCGGCGTTCCTGCTCATGCTCACCGGGGTGGGCTTCACTGCGGTGGGCTTCGCCTTGGACCGTATCTTCAACCCACGCTTGAGGGAGATCTAACATGGCGAACCAGGATGTCCTTCTCAAGGTAGAGGATCTGAGGCTTTATTTCCGGACCACCAAAGGGGTGTTGCGGGCGGTGGATGGGGTGAGCTTCGAGCTCGGGGCAGACCGGGCCATGGTGATCGTGGGGGAGTCCGGCTGTGGCAAGACATCCCTGGCCCGGGCCATCCTCCGGCTGCTGCCTCGGAACGTCCACACCTACACCGGCAAGGTGTACCTGGACGGGCAGGAGGTGATGTCGCTCTCGGATGAGCAGTTCCGCCGCCAGGTGCGCTGGGTGAAGATGTCGTTCGTGCCCCAGGCGGCCATGAACGCCCTCAATCCGGTGATCAGGGTGGCGGATCAGGTGGCCGAGCCCCTGCTGATCCACAACCGGATCAAGAGCAAGGCGGAGGCCAAGCGCCGGGTGGAGGAGGCCCTGAAGCTGGTGGGGGTGCCGCTGGACTTCATGACCCGCTACGCGTTCGAGCTCTCCGGGGGCATGCGCCAGCGGGTGATCATCGCCATGGCGTTGGTCACCAGCCCGGTGTTGGTCATCCTGGACGAGCCCACCTCGGCCTTGGACGTCCTCACCCAGGCCAACATCATGAACTCGCTGAAGAGGATCAGGAAAGAGCTCGCCCTCACCTACATCCTCATCACCCACGACATCTCCACCTCGAGCGAACTGGCCAACGAGTCCATGGTCATGTACGCCGGGCAGCTGGCGGAGCGCAGCCACGCGGGCGGGTTCTACAAGGACCCCTACCACCCCTACTCCCGCATGCTCATGGCCAGCGTGCCATCGCTGCGAGAAGACAAGGAACTGGCCTTCATCCCGGGCAAACCCCCCAGCCTGCTCAACCCGCCGGAGGGGTGTCGGTTCGCCCCCCGCTGTCCGGAGCGGTTCGAGATGTGTGATCAGGACCCACCCCCGTTCACCCTGGAGGACGGCCGGGTGGTCCGCTGTTGGCTGTACCGAGGACGGGCGTGATGCAAAGGACAAACGGAAAGCTGCTTGAGATCAAGGACCTTCACAAATGGTTTGAGCTCCGCAAGTTCGGGTTCATCCGGATCGGGTTCGTGCGGGCGGTGGACGGGGTCACCTTCGACCTCGGGCCCAAGGAAGCGTTGGCCTTCGTGGGCGAGTCCGGCTGCGGCAAGAGCACCTTGGCCCGCACGGTGTTGGGCCTCCACCAGCCCACCAAGGGGGAGGTCATCTTCCAAGGGCGGGCCCTGCACAAGCTGGGCCGCTGGTACCGCTCCCAGGTGGGCTATGTCCAGCAGGACCCCTACGGGGCCCTGCCCCCGTTCATGACCGTCCAGCGCATCCTGGAGGAACCCCTGATCATCAACCGGGTGGCCCGCACCCGGGCCGAACGGCTGGCCCGGGTGACGGAGGTGCTGGAGGAAGTGCGGCTGACCCCGGTGCGGGACTTCTTGGGCAAATTCCCGCACATGCTCTCCGGGGGGCAGCAGCAGCGGGTGGTGATCGCCCGGGCCACGGTGCTGCGGCCGAAGTTGATCGTGGCCGACGAGCCGGTGTCCATGCTGGACGCCTCGGTGCGGGTGGAGATCCTGAAGCTGCTGCGGGAGCTGCAGGAGGCCCACGAGCTGGGGGTGATCTACATCACCCACGACTTGTCCACCATCCGCTACTTCTCGGAGCGGATCTTCGTGATGTACGCGGCCAAGTTCGTGGAGAAGGCCGGGGTGCGGGAGCTCATCCACAACCCCTTGCACCCTTACACCCAGGCCCTGCTGGAGGCCATCCCGGACCCAGACCCCAAGAACGCCGAGACCTACAAAGACGTGCCCCCTGGCGAGCCGCCCAGCTTGATCAACCCCCCAGAGGGTTGCCGTTTCCACCCCCGCTGTTCCCGCATGATCGAGGGGCTGTGCGACGTGCAGGTGCCGCCGGAGTTCGAGCCTCAGCCGGGCCACTACGTGGCCTGCTGGCTGTACCGCGATGGGGAAGTCCCTGCGGCTGATAATTAGCGGCTTTGTGTTGCTGGTCTTGGGGTGGATCTTCCCATTCCTGATGGTCATTCGAATCCTAGCCCCCAGCTGGGGGCTAGGGTTCTTCTCGTTCGGGGCCTCGGTGCTGGGGCTCCTGTTGGGGGTGGCCGGGGCGTTGCAATACGCCCGCATCCGGCGCGGCCCCCCGCCGGGGACGGACATCCCATAGCCCCCACTTCCCCCGAGCC